>ERZ773136.48-NODE-48-length-129119-cov-11.157038_pt1 | contig 129119 bp, 101 predicted proteins | sample MGYA00580855_ERZ773136 | MGnify/ENA primary metagenome ERZ773136 (study PRJEB29015, sample SAMEA2737860) | human gut metagenome | biome: human gut; feature: human-associated habitat; material: faeces | place: China | collected 2012 ... | reverse complement strand
CGCATACCAAAGTCTCATCGGTCGCGTAGCCCGCTACGCTCCCTCTTCGGACTTTTGCATGCATCTCCGAAATAGCGCACAATTTGATGGCTATTAATTTTGAACACCTACTTATGTTTATTTTTTGGCAGCATCGGATATTGTTTTTTGTCTTGATGTAATGGCCGTTTTTATGTTAGAATTGTAGTGTATTATTGATTTTCATGGGCATGATGGGTATTGAGAGATATGTTTTTGCGGTAGTATTGGCCATGGCTTACGCTTCCGGGCTGGCCCAGGTGGCAAGTGGGGCGTATGCCGTGACGGGCCGAGTGGGCAGCCATGAGTTCGACGGGAAGACGGTTTACATAGACCCTTACAATGGCCGTACGCCGTTGGACAGTGCTGTCGTGACGGATGGCAGGTTTGTATTCCGCGGGCAAACTGACGTGGCGCGGTATTGCAGGGTGGACGTTGGCGACAATGTTTACGCCAGCTTCATTTTGGAACCGGGCAACATTGTCATTGATTTCGATTCGCTGCGTTGCGGACGGGGCACGGCGCTGAACGACATGGCTTTTCAGATGGAGCTTGAAGATGAGGTAAAAGATTCGGTGGTCAGGAAGATATGGAACGATGTTGAGGCCACTGTAGCCGACGAGGCCGGGCGCGAAAATGTGGCTGTAAGGCGTGTTAAGGACTACTACCACAAAGTTTTCAGAAAGTATTTCGCCGGCCATGAAGATGACGCCCTGGGGCATCTTCTACTCAATTCCGGCTTTTGGGCCAACATGAGGCTCGGTGATAAGGCTGCCGTATTGGCTGAGCTTGGCCCCCGGTTGCGGTCAACGTCTGTGGCGCGGCGGGAGATACGGAAGGTGGAAGAGCGCAACCGTATGCTCGCTGCGCGCGGGCAGACTGGGCCGGGCGCCATGTTCAAGGACGTTGAAGGCAAAGGCTTGGATGGCCGCCCAGTCGCTCTTGGCGACTATGTAGGCCGTGGCCGAGGTTACGTGTTGCTCGATTTCTGGGCCTCTTGGTGCGGGCCGTGCAAGGCAGAGATGCCTTATCTGTCCCGGCTTCACCTTGAGTTTGGTGGCAAGGGGCTCACGGTGGTCGGCATGTTCGTGGCCGACACGGAGGAGAATTTCACCAAGGCAGTGAGGGATGAGGGCGTTGTGTGGCCACAGATTTACGACAGCGGCAACGTCGCCCGCGGGCTTTATGGCGTAGCGGGCATACCAGAGATTATCCTCTTCGGGCCCGACGGGCGCATCGTGGAGCGCGACCTGCGCGGCGAAACCATGGTAACGAAGGTGACAGAGATAATGAACAAACATAAAAAGGGATTATGAACAGCATCAGAACTTTGGCTCTCGCCGCAGTGATGGCGATGGCGGCAATGCAGGGAATGGCCGGGGAGGCCGCAAGGAAAGTGTGCGTTGTCAATGGCGACCTGAACGGATGGCCGGCCAACCTGGTGACAATTGCGCGCTTGGGTGAGGACGCCCGTTATTACGCCGACACCATACCGATTGGTGACGGGCACATCCGCTACGAGCTGGATGCCGACGGAAGCACTGCATATTGCATTACGGCATGGCGTGGTGGTAGCGGTCGGTATGCAAATTTCATTGCTGAAAATGGTGAGGTAAGCATAACTTTCCATCCGGACGGCGTGGCCGATGTGCGTTCTGACACGCCTCTCAACAAGGAGATGCTGCGCGTGGTGGCTGCTACAGACACCATTACGGCAGCGGCTTTCGGCAGGCTTGAGGCATTGGAGGGGGCAAGGCTCGACTACACAGAGCCTGCGCGACGGTTGATGGAGTTGCGCCAGACAACAAGAGACAGCGACTCTCTGAAAGCGATTGACACCGAACTGAGGCGGCTCCAGGCCGACGGCCGTTTGCTTACTCCTGAGTTTGTTGCGACAAACAATGCAGTAGGTGAGGCCTTCAGGCTGATGTATAAGGTGCGTTGCACGTATGCAGTGGAGCATCCCGGCCTCGTGGGGCTTTATTTCCTGCACGAGGCTGCTAAGTAGGTGTTCAAAATTAATTGCCATCAAATTGTGCGCTATTTCGGAGATGCATGCCAAAGTCCGAAGAGAGAGCGTAGCGGGCTACGCGACCGATGAGACTTTGGTATGCGGCCCGAAAGAGCACACAAGATGGTGGCAAAGATATAGAGGACACCTGCAAGGTCTATTGTATCGGTTAATTTTGAACAGCTACTTAATGCCGAGCTTGCCGATACTGCTTTGGTTGGCAAGGCCGTGGCGGAGATTTATGCCAAGCGCTATCCTGCGGCTTACTCTACGCGGTGGCTTCAGGGTTGGCTCGCGGGGTGCAACACCAAGGTTGGAGGCGACTATTTCGACTTCACGGCCCCCGATTTGGCGGGCAACGACCATACATTGTCGAAAGAGATAGCTGGCCGTGTGGCCCTGATTGACCTCTGGGGCAGTTGGTGCGCGTCGTGCCGCAAGCACTCTAAAGAGCTTATTCCCCTGTATGACAAGTATAAAGACCGCGGATTTACCGTTGTTGGCGTGGCCCGTGAGTATGACAACGCAGACGCAATGAAGACGGCGATAAGGCGCGACGGTTATCCGTGGCTCAACCTTCTGAAGCTTGACGACCGCCTCGGCATCTGGACGAGATACGGCATTGGCAATGCCGGAGGTGGCCGCTTCCTCGTAGGGCGCGACGGCAAGATACTGGCCATCAACCCCGATGCCGCGCAGGTGGAGGCAATATTGGAAGATTGGCTGTAATAACCTGTTATGCAAATGAAGAGAAAAAGACATTGGGCTGTGGCCTGTTCGTTATTGGTTGCAGTGGCCTGCAAAGCACAGGATGGAAAGATATGCACGCATATAGAAGGCGAGGTAGCCGATACGGCAGTGCAGGTGATAAGGGTACGCCGGGTTGATCAGAACAACAGCTATATCTATACGGACACCATACCGTATGCTAACGGCCGTTTTTCTTACGATATCCACACGGCAAAGCCTGCCGTTTATTCAATCTGTGCTTACAATAAAAGATGGATAGGACGGGCGGTGGACTTCTTTGCCGAGGGCGATACGGTGCGCATGAGGTTCGTTCCCGACGATTCCCCTAAGTGGTGTTCGGCCTCGCTGCTTAACAAAGAGTTGTTGCGTGTGAACGGAATGACAGACAGCATTTCACTTTGTTACCGAGCGAGATTTGCCAAATATGCTGATTATGAGAGCCTGTCGGAGGCCGAACGCAAAGAATATAAGGCACTGAGTGATTCCTACCACGGACTGATTAAGGCGTTCCGGCTCGGTTATGTGCGCAAAAATCCCGGGCTTGTCGGGCTTTTCATGCTTTTTGAGTGGGGCGAGCGTTTCTATGATGACAGCGTGGCGGTAAGTGAAGTGGCGTCCATCTACGATGATGTATATGCTGGCAAGTTTCCCGGTTTCCACCTTTCGGAATATATGAAGCAGTGGCGTGCATCGCAGAGTGTGAAGGTAGGAGGTCGCTATGTAAACTTCACCGCGCCCGATTTGGAAGGCAACTACCACAAGCTGTCGGAGAAAATCAAGGGCAAAGTGGCTCTCATCGATTTCTGGGCGAGCTGGTGCGGGCCGTGCCGCAGGCATTCCAGGAGCCTGATTCCCGTTTACGAGAAGTACAAAGACCGTGGTTTCACCATCGTGGGCGTGGCTCGTGAACGTGATGCGGAGGCCATGCGCAAGGCCATCGGGCGCGACAAGTACCCTTGGCTCAACCTCATTGAGCTTAATGACCGCATCAAACTGTGGAACCAATACGGAATCCGCGGCGGTGGAGGCACTTTTCTCGTTGACCGCAATGGCATTATCCTGGCCGTAGATCCCACGGCCGAGGAGGTAGAGGCTATATTGCGTGAGGTACTTTAGTGATGTTTTATGAATCGGCACGCCCCGTATTTAGTTGCAATACGGAGCGTGTCGGTTGTTGCGTGGCAATCAATTTGTGGCCACTCGACAAACATAGGGGGCTTAATCGTACAGGGAGTTATGGAGTTCGAGGACAATGGCATTATTAAAGGAATTGTTTTAGGAGTTAAGGAGTTAGGGGGAGTTAAGGAGTTAAGACAATAGCTTAGAAGCCAAGAAGTGAATTTTTTGGAGTTAAGGAGTCAAGTAGTTAAGGAGTTAAGACAATAGTTTTGGGAGCACGGGAACCCTGTGGGCATGGGGAAAGTGTTGCAGGAAGAGAGAGAGGCAATGCCATTGTCCTCTAACTCCTTGTAACTCCTTCTACCTCCCTCTAACTCCATTGTACAAAAACTATTGTCTTAACTCCTTAACTCCCCCTAACTCCTTAACTCCAAAAAGCCCCTGGATTTATCTGGTGAGCCTCGATTTGTTGTCTGGATGTGTCCTTACATCCAGTCGGCGAGGTTGGCCGAGGCTTCCACCTTGGTCTCGATGTCGTCGGGCAGGGCAGGGAAGAAGTCGATGCCAGTGATGCGTTCCACCTCGTCGACGCTGTTGACGTAGTCACCCTTGGGTCGGTTGCCAGGCTGGTTCTTGTAGATGAAGCCTATGGCCTTGGGCGCGCCCTCGGTGCACAGCACAACCTTGAAGAAGGCTTCGGGCACCACCACCTTGTTCTTTCCTATTGTCTTGTGGCGGCCTTTGTACAGTATGGGGCCGCTGACAATGTAAACGGAGCCAAGCTCGTCGGCCCATCGGCGGCACTGCTGCTCAATCTCGTTCCAGTCGCCGGCGTTGAGCCCGTGGCTCTGCGGACAGATGTTGGTGAAGAGGAACGACTCGCGCTGTGCCGCCTCGCTCCATTTGTTGTCGGCAGACGGGCACATGTGGCCGCGGTCGTAGCCCGAACGGTAGTAGTCGTTGTCTGTGGCGCGGGGCTCGTTCACCTCTTCGTCTTCGGCAAAGTCGATGCCGCCGCGCTTGTATGGACCGGATGTGTGGTTGGCGGTGAGGTGCCACGCCACCCAGTTGGGCAGCTTGGTGTCGCTGTTGTACGACGCCGTGTAGGCCGTTCGGTGCAATATCTGCTCCTTGCGGTCGGTGAGCGGTGCCGGCACCTCGATGCCTGCCGCGGCTTCCACGGCATCCGCAGTGTCGTCGGGTTGGTTCTCTGCCACGAGCTTGTCGATGGCTTTTTCGGCGTAGTCGGCCAGCGCCGTCTTCACCTCGTCGCCAACGGCCTCCTTAATCTTGTCGGTATTGACGTTGCATGCTGCCGATGCGGCGGCCAAAATGGTGGCGGCAAACAGGGCGTGGATGGTTTTTTGTTTCATCTTTTGTTGTTATTTGAGAGTCTTAATGCAGCCCTGCTGTCAGGCCGGGGCTGTCCTGCCATCGTGGCGCGGCGCTGCCGTCCGTAGTTGGGCGCAGATGCAAAGTTACGCAAAAAAAGCGTGCCGCCAAGCTGGCAGCGTGCCAAAAGCGGCGGCAAACCACAAAAAAGAGGAGGAAAGACAGCCGCAAGGCAGCCTTTCCTCCTCTCTATTGCGAAACCGGCTTGACTCGCCTTTCAGGCTTATGCCGGTATGTTCACTCTTCCGTAGTTGTACATTCTGAGCATGTTGTCGCAGTACTTGTTGAACACTTTGCTCGTCGTAATCTTTTTAATCATCCTTTTCATAATTCGTTACCCTTTCTTTTACTTTTTGTTATACAATCTTTTTGTGTCTCATCGGTTGGATGTAGCTTCACATCCGTTATCCTGAATCTTCGTGTTTTGACAGTGCAAAGATAGTACCTTTTGTTTGTGTGCGTACACATAAGGGGCGTTTTTTTGCGTTGCTCCCCATGATTGTTGACGTAGGTCAAAGGTTTGACGTAGGTCAATCCTTGCGTCTGACATTGCGCAGACGCCCGTATACGTCAAACGATCGGCTGTCGGCAAGGCGCAGGGTGAGCATTAGCGAAAGCATTGATGCTGAGAACGTTATGGCGGTTATCATCATCTGGTATTTGATGGCGATGCCCGGTGCCGAGCCTCCCAGTATCTGTCCGATCATGGTTCCTGGCAGAGAAACTATGCCAAGGACTGCCATATTGGCAATGCATGGCGCAAACGATTTTTCGACAGCCTGTCGCGCAAAAGGCGTGATGGCCTCGAGGTGGGTGGCGCCATTGCCAAGCAAATAGTAATAAAGATGGTGCTCGCGCTGCAGCCCGTCGTAATAAGTGTTGAGGGCAATGACGTTTACGCTGAGCATGTTGCCCATGAGTATGCCCATGATGGGCACGAAGTAGCGGGCGTCGAAAGGATGGTCGAGCCTGAGCACGAGCACAAGGAAATACAGGCCCACCACTACGGCCGTGGCCAGCAGGCCCGAGAACAGCGGCAGGGCTATGGTGCGCAGGCGCAGGCGGGTGCGTCTGGCTGCCGTAAACGTGGCCACGAGCACCATGATGAGCACCCATGCGAAGTTGACCAGCGGACTGTTCCACTCAAAGAGGTAGCGCAGGTATAGGCCAATGAGAAACAGTTGGACGACCATGCGCACCGTGGCTATGGCGGTAGACTGTATGAGCCTTGCGCCCAAGCGGTGGAAGAAATATACGGGCAGGGCCATGAGCAGTAGGCCTACGGCCATGCTGAGGTATGAAATGTCGGTTGTTTCCATGTCGGTTTTGTTTGTCTTTTATGTCTGTTTGTTCTTTGTTGTCAATTGGGGATTGGCTGCTTTTGGTTGGCAGGAGTGGCAGCCGATGTGGGCTAAGGGCATCGGCTGCACGCCGTGGCTGGCTATGCGCCACGGCATCAAGCCACAGCCGATGAGCCAAAGGCGGCGCTGCAGGGCTGCTGTCATGGCAATGTGGTGCTTACGGATATGCATTTGTCGCAACCCTGGGCAAAGTCGGCGTCGTGGCTGACGGCCACGATGGAGCAGCCGCGGGCGGCGAGCGTCTTCAGGTAGTCGAGCACAAGGGCCGAGGTGTGGGCGTCGAGGGCCGACGTTGGCTCGTCGACAAGCAATATCGACTTGCCTAAAAGACCGCTTGCCGACAGCACGGCGCGCTGCCGCTCGCCACCGCTGAGCTCGGCCACCTTTTTGTCGTAGAGTGCCGGTGGCAGCTCCAGTTTGCGCCATTCGGCCATGAGCAAGTCTTTTGAGAAAGCCTTGCCGCGGTTTACCTTCAGCGTGAAGGGCAGGCGCATCATGTCGCTCACCCACTCAGAGGGCAAGGTGAGTTCTTGAGGTATATATGATATGTGCTTGCGGAACTCCTCGGCCGACGACGGCGTAAGCAGTTCTCCGTCTATGCTGATGTGGCCTTCGTCGAGCGGATGGAAGCCAAGGATGGCTCGCAGAAGCGTTGTCTTGCCGCTGCCGGAGCTTCCCGTCAGGCAAACGGTCTGCCCGTCGGGCACTGTAAACGATAGACCGGCAAAGAGTTGCCTGCCTCCGATGGTTATGGATGCGTTTTTGATCTCAAGCATTGTTGGGTTCTGTTTTTGCTGTTTGTCGGACGCGCTTTGCTGTCGGCGTGGCCAGAGCAGGCGTTTGTCCGGTTATGTTCTGTCGTATGCAAAGGTACTGAAAAATAATCAATGGATGGCATGTAGTGTTCCGTTTTTGCAAAAGCGAAGCTGGTTGCCGGCATTGACGTAGGCGCAACGGGTTTTCCGACAATGGATTGTTGGGCTGACACAAAAGGGTGGCGCTAATTCTGCTTGGAGATTCTGGGCGCAATCCGCCTTTCACGAACGCCATTGTTGCAGGTGTGTTACAGGTACACTTTATAAATGATTGTATTACAGCAGTTTAGTGCTTGGGCGTGTTTTATATATTCCGGATTCATTCTTTGGCTGCAATTTCAGGTGTAGTCATGGGGCATTATTCCTCGATTGTTACACGGTTTTGAGCCGGAAAACATCTGAGGTTGGCCCCTTGCAGAACTTTCGGTGGGCATGGCTGTGGTATGGCACGTGGCGACTGCTTAAATGCTTGGGCTGCATTGCTGGCATCGGTGTGGCTCATCCATGCTTCTGTTGTGTTGTCATTGCGTTGCAGCATGGCCGGTGGTGCTGTTGCTTTACGGCCGGATGGGGTGGCGGTGGCGAGCCCGTAGGATGGCAAGGCATGGCATGGCACTGTGGGATTGCTATGATATTATGTCATAAATTTTTAAAATCAGGAATGTCATTAAGGAATAAGTATTTTTTACCTTCATAGTCCATCTTGCAGCAATAGTGCTGAAGGCCGTTGCTCATCACCAGGTAGTCTACCTTGAGCAGCATGTTGTAAGCTGCTATCTGGTTGAATACGTCCTGCGTGATGCTCACCGTGGGTGCTTTGTATTCCATTATCATCCGTGGATGCAGAGCCGTATCATAAAGCACGCTGTCGCACCTGAGCTTTTTTGCACCCACCGATAGCTCCACTTCGTTGGCCATGTAAGCAAGGGGATAGCCTTTGTGCTCGCATAGAAAATGCACGAAGTGTTGGCGGACCCATTCCTCAGGGGTCAATGCCACGTATTTTCTGCGGAGTACGTCGTAGACTTGTTGCTTGCCGGAGGTGGGCTTGAGTATTATCTTGAATGGTGGCAGATTGAGCTTATACATTATATATATATGTGTGATGTAGTTAGAATAAAATCATATTCGCATTTCGGTTAACCGATATTTTGCTGTATCTTTGCATACCGCAATCTTTCGCTGATGCCATTGGCATACTCGGATTGAGCATGAGGAGTATGGCGGGCCTTATGCGATAGGATTTGCAAAATTAATAAATAATGCAATAAATAAAGAATGGCTGACAACAAAAACGTGACATACGACAGCATTGTAAGGGACTTGCGCGCCAGGAAGTTTGCACCTGTGTATTATCTGATGGGCGACGAACCTTATTATATAGACAAGATAACAGACTATATCGCTGATAACGTATTGCCCGCTGAAGAACGCGACTTCAACCAGACGGTGCTTTTCGGGTCTGATGTTTCGGCTGCACAAATCGTGGACGTGGCCAGAAGCTATCCTATGATGTCTGATTTGAAAGTGGTCATTGTGAAGGAAGCCCAAAACCTGCGCAATACTGAAGCACTGGAGTTTTATATGCAAAAACCACAAAAGTCGACTATACTTGTGATGTGCCATAAGAACGGAACAATTGACCGGCGGAAGAAGTTGGCTGCCTTGGTCGAGAATGTTGGGGTGCTTTTTGAAAGCAAAAAACTGCGTGAACGAGAACTGCCCACATTCATCGAAAAATATCTCAAGGGCAATGGGGCAAGCATAGACCCCAAATCGCAACAGATAATTGCCGACTCGGTTGGGGCCGACCTCAACAGGTTGGTGGGCGAACTTGATAAATTGCTCATTGCTTTGCCCGAAGAAGACCGTAGGGTAACGCCGCTAATCGTTGAGCAGCAGATAGGGGTGAGCAAAGATTTTAACGCCTTTGAACTTCGTGATGCCGTGGTGAACAAGAATGTGTTCAAGGCAAATCAGATAGTGAAATATTTTGACGAAAACCCTAAAGCCGGCAATATCTATAGCTTTCTCCCAATGCTCTTCAATTACTTCCAGAATCTGTTGATTGCTTATTATTGCCCGCAGAAAGGCAATCCTGAGGCCCTCGCAAAGTGGTTGGAGCTGCGCTCACAATGGGCGGCAAAAGATTACATGACCGGAATGAGAAATTTCAAGGGAGTGAAAGTCTTGCAGATAATTTCTAAAATTAGAGAGATAGACGCCAAAAGTAAGGGGCTTGACAACCCAAATACACCGCAGGGAGAGCTCATGAAAGAGTTAATTTTCTTTATATTGCACTGAAAATAGCGGGTATTTTGCCACTTTTTCATCTAGAATAAGCGTTCCACAGGAACGCTTTTTTAGGCTCCAAATATCGGGATTTCAGCGATTTACGTGGTAATTACCCCCTCTGAAAATCGCGTATTTTGGATTTTCCGACCGCTTGCTCGGAATTTTTCAAAAACAACAGAATCTTGTTTCTATGACTGATATATATTTGGTGTTAACATAGTTTTGCGTTCGCTTTTGTGAATTATGCAAATGTAAAGACGTATGCAATGTCGGTTTTGTAAACCGAAATTTAGTTGATTACACTAAAACAATGCGTAATTTACAAATAAACTGTGTTACATTCGTAAATCAAAACAACGAGGTTTGAAATACTAAATCATATAAATACACGACAATAATATCACTATAATAACTTGAAAACCATGATTTTATAGCTAAAATTTAATCTATTTTATAAGGTTTTTGCTCAAATTGGCGATGTTTACCCTTATATTCTGTGTTTTGGCATGTATCTTTTGTGTAAATATCTCTTTTAAAGCCAGTTGATTGAGATAATTGCCTTAATAAAAAGTTTTGGCACAATTCAAATACTGCGATTTAGGTTTGTTGTTGTAAATCACTAATAGGGCCGCTTTATGTGTTTGATGTTCTAAAGTTAGAAATGTAAACACTAAATTTAAAACATAAAAATATTAGTTTATGAGTTGCATAATCCGATAAAATGTTTTACCTTTGTAAACGCAACAGAAAACGGGGTTTTACCCCTTAATAATGCGTATAAACTGGTATGAAAGATAGGATAAAGCAGATAATGGAATCCAAACACATGACCCAGCAAGTGTTTGCCCAGTTCATAGATATGTCTCCGGCATCGTTGAGTAGTATATTCAATGGCCGTACAAAACCTACGTTAAATATCGTGGAAGCCATCAAAAGGAAAATTCCTGACATCAATACAAACTGGCTTTTGTTTGGTATCGGCGACATGTACGAGCACCTGTCTGATGACAGGGGAACTGATGACACAGGTGAACGCCCTTCATCTGAAGCACTGGCCTTGGATTTTGGGGATAGTGATTTTCATTCCCCTACCCAACAGTCGGAGCACGACAGAAATCTATTCTCAGGGCAGCAACATAATAATGGTGTGCAGAATACACGCCCGGAGATAATCAGAGAGGAGATAAAATATATTGACAAGCCACAAAGGAAGGTAGTTGAGATACGCGTATATTATGATGATTTGACCTACGAGACTTTTGTGCCGGCAAAAAAGTAAGCCTTGTTTGTAGTTCCTTCTGTTTGTAGTTCTATTGGTATGGTTATGCCATGTCGTGGGTGTTGATGGTTTTTCATTTTGTGATATGGTAATCTTGCTGATACTTTAGGGGCAAAACTTCTGTAACACGACGATTCTTAAGCTGATGGGCAGGCTACTTGATTCAGGGTATTATTGTTTCGACATCAAGCTGCCGGCTAAGGTACGAGGGGAGCGGGATGTGGTAATTTCCATTGTTTATGGCATAGTGTGAACGATAGTTGTACTTTTTTGATATTCGCATCATGCTTTAGTAATTTGTTGATCTGTTGAATTCGGAATGTTGGCATTGTTTTTTTCAATCATCAAATTTACGCTATATGATAATACAGGTTAGCGAGTATTTGTGTCATACGGAGATAAGACGTGGTGTCAGTTTTAGCAAACTTTTGGATAATGATTGTCGCCGACGTGCTTACAAGGTACTTTACCGAAACGCCAAGTTGACCGTTACATACAGTTGCCACCTTTGTGTTTGTTATCGTTGTTCTTCTTTTCATTTTCCTATTCTATGCGCTTTTGTATTTGTTAAATACAGATTAGTTAAGATATGCATGCCATTTCGTAGCGTTAAACTTTCGTGAACATGTTTCTGTTAAGGGAAAACGAAGTTGCAAACAGCGACATTCCAACAATATTTCCAATAACAGCCATGGACACTTACAATGTGAGTGCACCGCATGCGAGTGAACCCTTCTGTTTGCTTTTCATTTTCAGGATTTTGTCATTCGAATATGTTGGTTGAACTGAGCCTTTGTTTTTGCGTATAAATCGAGGTTAGTGTCTATGACTCCAACAACATTTCGCCGAATGGCGGGTTTGCGTTATGATGCTCATGTGGTTGACTAAAGTGTTTGGATTAGGTGGTTGTTATGGGGATTATATTGCCACAGGCTAAAAAGGCAATTAAATTTGCAGTCATATTACCACCTTAATTATTCAATATTTGTAATTAAAATATCAAATATGATTGTATATTTGTATTGAAGATATGTCATTATATTTTCTTTAAGGTTCTATATCTGAATGTGCAATAATGGTGGTTTGCAGTTTATGAAGGCTTTTGCTACTAATCATTAATGTGGCATAACGTCTTTCACTTATTTATGAAAGGAGGTGTTATGCATCCTTGAGATAAGTTCACTTATTATCCGTATAAGATGCAATTAAGAGGAAATAATTTCATGTTGGTATAAATATATAGCTAATGTTGGAATTCTGTTTTTGTATGCAAGTCATTTGTTTTGTTTATAACTAAACTAAATCCAAAAGGCGATATATTTCAAAATATACAAATATTTTCTTGCATATTAAATAATATAATCATATTTTTATAGGCAATTTGAATATTGCGTTGTGAGAATGAACAGATATACATCTATTATTGTGCAAACCGAGAGCAATGTCAAGTTTGCTTGCATATTGCCGCTGCGCAACCGGAAATCACGGCTCGATGCATTGATCTCTCGGAGGGAGGCCTTGTTGCCAAGTTCTTGCAATATGCAAGTTCTGGGGTGCAAACCAATTCGCAAGCACACCATATCTGTCAACATTAGAAACGCAAATGGCAGAGGTGTACCTTTTAATGCATTTACTCATTGTGGCTTTGAAAATACAATAGGCGTTATTAAAGAAACATCTCATCATTTATCTCCCATTAATGCCTATAGTTTTTTATAGGCATCTCCATATTAAGATTATATAAATATTTCTATGATGAATATGGTGAAAGCTATGGTAGGGCCTTTTTTCGATAATAGGAAAGCTGATATTGAGAACAATGTTGAAAAAGATGCATACTTAGAATCGAAGGTTTTAAATAGGATTTTAATAGAATGTGAAAGTTCGATATTAAGAGTGGATGTCAATAACTTGTTGAATGAGATGGTAGCATATGTTGATACCCATAGATTAAACCGTGAAGAGGCCCCATTGTCCTACTCCGCATGACTGTAGTAAAAATGAACATTATGACTATTACAAAGACCATTTTTGGATGTTCAACCTGCATCACCAAATTTGATAATGATACTGAATTATCTTAACTGAGGGAACAAACCGTGAGAAGGTTGTCAACGGTCACCGATACCTTTACGATGCCAAAGTTTCGGGTAATCGAGTGCAAAGCCAAGATTGCTTATGCTTTTCTGAGGAGTGGCCGACAATCATCTATGATAACTCCGAGTTCTTCGGGGGCGTGACCAACACCGCCAAGTTCTCCCTCTATGTCAGCCCCTACCTTGTGGCAAGTCAGGGTGGCAAGTACACCAAGCATATCTACATCGGAAGCCAACGTATCGTCAGCAAGCTTGGCGACCTTGCCAGCTATGGTGCAGATCCAAGGCGCATACCTTACGCAGGAACAGAGGCAGACGGTGTCAGTGTGGACTATCAGACGAAGTATAACCGCCAGCAACAAGCCATCAAGGACAACTACGTCAGCTTCGGCGTGCCTTACAACGGCGAGGACAATAACGACTACGTGAACGGTCAGGGTTTCTGCTGTAATGACGTTGCAGAAACCTCCGCTGCACGAGCCAAGGCTGCACGTGCCATCGATGGTAACTTAACATTGTTGAACCTTGGCGGCACTCGGCAAAGTTCAAGCAAGCTTGCTTTGCCCTCGTTGGCACAAGGTTTCAAGCCCAACGATGACTACGAGAAATTGCAGTTCTACTACAATCCCGACCAATTGGGTAGCTCCAGCTACATCACCAACCTTGACGGTGAGGTGGTACAGCACATCGAGTATGTTCCATTTGGAGAAGTGTTCATAGAAGAGCGCAACAATGCGTGGAACACGCCTTATCTCTTCAATGCCAAGGAGTATGATGAGGAAACAGGTATGTACTACTATGGTGCGAGATACTATGAACCAAGGATTAGCTTGTGGATGAGTGTAGATCCGTTAGCAGAAAAAAATCACGATTTATCGCCATATAATTATACCGCAAATAATCCAATCAGGTATATAGATCCAGATGGTAAATATATTCTGTTTATCAATGGTTTAAGACTTTGGCATGCAAGCATGGATCAGAAGAGCTTTTATGGTGGTTTTAAAATTCACCCTACAGATGTTTACCATTATTGGTCTACAGATAAAAATTCATTTGGTCGAAAAGTAGATTTGGTAGCCTTATACAAAAAGGCTTACAAAGATTATAATGTGGGATTTACAAGTGGTTCTTCATATTGGAACTCAAGTGCACAAGATAGGGTGAAGGAAGGTTATAAAAAGGCAGAGTTGTTCCATAAGATGGTTATGGAAAGAAAAATAAAACTTTCCAAAAATGAAACAATTAAAGTGATTTCTCATAGCCAAGGTGGAGCACATGCTGCTGGATTCGCAGAAAAGTTAATGTCCTATAAGGACAAAGAAGGGAATCCTCTATACCATATTGAAATCATGGAATATATTACCCCACATCAACCTATGGATTTCTCTCATCCTAAAGGGCCTTGTGGAATTCAATATAGCTATCCAAATGACGCAGTAGCATCAGACTCACCTTGGTGGATGCCAAATGGCGGAACTGCCTATGGAAAAATAAATAATATAAACTACTTCTATGGAGGTGATATTATCGGGGGCGAAGGACAAATAAAAAATACAGGCGCAACTGGTAATATGGGTGGACATAAGGTTACTGATAATAATGAGTTTATACGGTAATGAGTAACAATATATCCTTCTTGTTCAGAATAATGAACAAGAAGGATATTTATCTAAATTTACCTAAAATGAATGCAATGAAACTATGTATAAAGATTTTTGTTTGTATTGTAATTATTAACTTTATTCTGTTTATCCTCTTAATATTTTTTTCCATGAGCGATGAGGGTGGAAATTTGGTTGCGACTTTATGCTATAAAATATTAAGATATATATGCAGTTTCCCTCTGATAATATTCAATAGAGATTGGCCCTACTATTTAGATGATAAATCGCTTCCTAACGATTTTGCCATCTTAGTTATATCTAATATAATACTACAGGAAATTTGTATTTTTTTATTTCTCTATATGATTAATAAAATACGAAATAGATGATCTCTATATATATGATTAGTCAGCGGATGTGGTACAGCTACCGCTATGAGCCGGTAATGAATATGTACGTGGAGCAAGTCACCGATGACTATGGCTACCGCAGCGAAGCTGGAAACTTCGACTACCGCTATGGTATGGCATTGGAACGTCGTGACCTGAACAACTTCTACTATGAAACCGATATCGACAACTTAGGTCGTATCAAGGCGGTGCGTGGTCCGAACGAATTGGCAGCTGGCTTGCCCTACGTCATTTCATTCGATTATCACCCAATAGCCGAATACACCGAAAGCGGTATCACCTCACCTGCCTACGCCCTGACCAAGCACTATGACGTGCAGCATCCTAATGACGATATGGAAACCGTCACCCTCGTAGACGGCTTCGGCAGAACCATTCAGGTGAAGAAAGACGGTGTCGTGACCACCGCATCCAAGGGCAGCGGTGCAAAGGACGAGAACGTGATGATAGTCAGCGGACGTAATGTCTATGACGCATTCGGACGTGTGGCAAAAGCCTACTATCCGACCACGGAAGCCGTGGGTAGTCAGTCCGTCTTTAATAGGACCTTCGACAACGTATCACCCACCGTTACCGTCTATGACGTGCTTGACCGTGAGATGAAAGTTACCCTGTCCGATGGCAGCGAGACCAAGACAGAGTACAGCACCGATGGTAGCACAAATGCACGAATACGAACAACAACAAAACAATAACCAATATATTATGTAGATGGACATTATTTATTACAAAAATTACTCTGACATATATAAGTGTGATAAGATAATATGCTTATCACACTTTTCAAGACAAGATTTGACCATGTTAATACACATCTTAGAAGGTGTCGCCAAGGGTAAAAAATGTAATTTGTCGAATGAACATTTTATCAAGAGAAAAGATGTAGGTTTAGAACTAATACAAAGTGATGTAGATTATGGAATATCCCAAATAAATAAAAACAAATTTGTGTGTAGATTGTCCCGAATTACCTATTTAAATGCTATTGATTTAATTAAAAATCTATTAAATAACAAAATGCATGGCTTTCAATGGTTATATGATATCGACACATCTGTTGAGTTCCTACTTTCAAAAGATGGAAGATGGTAACACCATGACATCTGTCTACGATATGGGCGACCGCCGCATAGAGGTCAATCACCCTGCCAGCGGCATCACTTCGTTCACCTATGACGCACTTGGCAATATGGTGAGCAAGCAGACCGCCAACTTGAAAAAGTACGGCAAGGCAATCACGTATGACTACGACTATACGCGCCTGACCGATATCAACTATCCCGACCATCCGGAGAATAACGTGCGCTACTACTATGGCGGACGCAACGCCTCTCAGAACCGTATCGGACGATTGATGCTGCGCGAGGACGGAACAGGAGCCATCGAGTATTACTATGGCAAGATGGGTGAAGTCACCAAGACGACCCGAACCCTCATTGTGCCTAATCAGGCGATTGCTACCTACGTGACCGAGTGGAAGTACGACAGCCACAACCGCCTCTTGGAAATGACCTATCCCGACGGTGAGAAAGTCAGCTACGGCTACAACCTCGGCGGACAGCTCGACCATGTACGCGGTTACAAGAGTTATGGTTACGACTATGTAAACAAGATTGGTTACTACAAGTTCGAGCAGCGAAGCTACTCGAAGTATTGTAACGGTGCGGAAACGTTCTATACCTACGACCCACAGCGTCGCAGATTGCAGAACCTCGCCGTAACCTCTTCTGCCGGCACGATTATGGATAACGCTTACAGCTATGATGCCGTGAGCAACGTCCTCTCCATCGCCAATGCAGCACCGCTGCCACAGAGTGGCAAGGCAGGTGGTCAGATGAGCCATACCTATGGTTATGATGCCCTCTATCGCCTGACAAGCGCAAGCGGCACGTACCGTGGTGCAGATAACAAGAGCGCATCCTATATCCTTGCGATGAACTATGACAATATGCACCGCATCAAGTCGAAGAGCCAGCATCTGATCCAACAAGGCGTGTAGTTCAATGGCACGCTCAATGCTGGATATGAATCTCACATATACATATCAGGAGGCTTGCTGTTTATCTCTGATAAGCGTGCTACGCCCTTGCCAAAGGCTACTACCCACCAGCATGGCAACGTGATGCAATCGCTTGTGGAATTAATGCCCGGTTTGAGCGATTAGTTTGCTCTGTTTGATTCGCGTTGCTTGGTGTCTCTATATACATTGTTTACTTTATTCCCTCCAAATCTATAGGAAACGCGTAACGATACGGAATGGGAATGAATATCGTTGCGTGTATAAACATTATAATCTTGATAACGAGCTGTTGATTTTGTTACATTCCAACCAAATGGATCACTAATAGATGCTGTTAGCGTGAGTCGGTTATTTAACAAAGTATATCTGACATCGCAACTGAGTAACGACATTGCCTCGTATTGTATCATTCGTTCATGATAAGGAATGTAATGGTTGAATCTCACATCCAGCACCAGATTCTTCTGACTGTTTAACATAAATGATGTGCTGAGTTCCATTTTTCCACTCCAACCGCTATCGTCTGCATCTCTGTAGTCCGCGAGTTTAGATTTTGCGTATGTATGGAAAACTTCGCCTCCAAGGTTCATGCTCCACCATCCAAACAGTGATTGGTAACAAGAGGCATACAGCCCGGTCTTGTTGCTGTTGATATGATTCTCGGGCATAGTGCATTGTGAGCCGTTGGCGTTGAAACGGGTTACATACCCTATGGCATCTGCATTGTATGAATAGTATAACACAGCATACAGCCCCTTGAAACTGTAATTGATTTCCGCATTGTGCGCTATACTTGGTTGTAAATTGGGATTGCCTGATACATAATCGCTCGTTGTTGTATAGTATTTATATGGATTCAAGTCGTTGAAGTTAGGTCGTTCAATTCCCATAGAATAAGAAAAGGATAGGCGGCCCGCTTTCAGACTGTTCCAACTGATGCTGATGGTATGGAACAGATGTTGGTAGTTGTCGTTGTTCTTCTTGCCATCAATGCGCTGGCATCCTTCAGTGCGGGTTGACTCATAGCGCAATCCGGCTTTGCCGAAAAAAGATTTGGTGAAATTCTTCTCTGCGCCCACATACGCAGCCAATGTGCTTTCATTGTAGTCAAAGGCATTGCTTTGCTGTTTGGCAAGCGCCCATGAATCGTTTTGCTGATGATGTACATCCAGCGCGGTATTGTTGCCTATGTTTGTATAGGCCATACCTGCTTCTATGCGCAATGACTTTAATGGCATTACGGCATCCAGCTTTGCAGAATGAATGTGATACTTGTTGTCGCCGGTGTTTGAGAGTCTCTTTGCCTCTCCGTTCACAGATGTCGTCACGTCAGAAAAACTTTGCGTTTGTTTGTCAAAATAGTTATAAGTGAGACTGAGTGTCTTGCCTTTTGGGTCAATAGCCCAGTCGGAAAATATCGTTACTGTCAGTGCATTATTGGGGCGGGATGGCGAATTATTCACGGATTTGGAAACCATGTCTCGGTCTGTAGTAGCATCTTGCAGTCTGCTGCTTAGTCTGTTAGTATAATAATTAAGTATGATACCTGCCTTCAGATTGTCTGTAAACTTGTACTTGAATAGACCATTGGCTCCCAAAATCCTGTTTGTATAGTCCGTAGAGCGTTTGGATGTCTTAGTGTAATCAAGAAAGGTATAAGTGCGATCGAGGTCATTGATGCCTTTTGAATCATTCCAGCTTGCATCTGCCGACAATTCTACCTTGCGTGTTGTATGTGATGCATTTCCACCAATCAGGTAGCTGAAAGACTCACGAAAATTTCCATTCCCCCATACATTCCCGCGTGTACCCAACGACTCATTCCTGGATGTTATGCTGATATAGGCAACATTGTTTCCTGCTGCATATTTTGCAGGAGGGGTTGTCAGTACTTCAATTTTTTCAATGCCACTTGCCTGAAGATTCTTCAGACGCATGACCATAGCCTCGTCAGATATATCCATAAGGTGTCCGTCAATGATGTATCTCACCGAGTTCTTGCCAGCTACCGCAACCAAATCGTTTACTACCGACACGCGAGGTATGCGGCCAAGTGCTTCCAGTACATTCATCCCTTTGGCATATTGGTCGTTTTTTGTCAGATATACAATTCTGTCTGGAGCCTGTTTTACTACTGTACGTGCCCCCACTACGACTACCTCTTTCAGCTTGAGCAGTCTCTCCCAATCTGTTGCAGTAGTATCTGCCATGTTTTGAGCAGACAGGGGCATTGTGACAAACAGAGACAACAATGCAAATGATTTCATGTTATGTCGTTTATTTGAAAGCCTTTTCCTTGCCTTGGATAAAAAAGAACGCACCGCCTTGTTTGTCACGTTGCAAACCGATATAGATAATCTCACCATTATTTATTATCTGAAGCGATGTGTATTGCCCTTCCTCTCCTCGATAGTCGGAATAGTCTTTTGAGCGTGGCTTATCCTTTTCTATCGCATCAGCTATGGCTTTGATAATTTTCGGATTGTTCTTCACTGTTATGCCACGGTAATAGTTGCCATTATTTTTATAGATGGAGATAGTAACACTCTTATCGTTGTTATACCTTCCATCAAACAAACTCTCCACATTCAACTTAGCTTGTTTTGCATAGGCCGTGAGTGCCATTATAGCCATAATGGAAAAAAGCAGGAAACGTTTCATCATTTATTTCTTTCGTTGATTTATGAATTGTCTTACTTTATCTCGTTCGGTTGCTTTTTGGTTTTCCACAAATTGCATGAATTCCGCAACCTTGGCAGCTTCCGACTCAGCCATTTCACGGGCTGTTTCCTCGTCTGCCCGACTGCCTTCAACGTAGGCAACATAATAGCTTTCATCCGGCGCAGTTGCGGCTCCGTGCCTTTCCGACAGGGAGAACCTTCCAACCAATATTATTGCCACGCTTGCAGCTATGCCCAATGTCCAGCGGGCAACTTTCCGTTGGGCTGCATTCTTTGGCCGCACCAGTGTTTTTGGAAACGTCACTTGGCGCGATATGCCCATCAGGCTTTTCGTCTCATTGATAAGGTCGGTGCTTAGTGTCGTGCAATGTAGCACGTACTCCAGTTCGGTTTCTTCCAGCACAGACAGCCGACACTCATTGTAAAGCCGGCACAGCGCCTCAATTTCTTCTATTGTTAAATCTTTTACCTGTTCCATCCGTTCAGTTTCTTATAAGTTTCACGTATTTTCTTGCGTATGCGACTCATGTCCATTCTCACGGCTTCTACCGACATGTGCAGTTCCTCAGCAATGTTTTTGTAATCACCCCCCTCGTGTGTCACGAGGTTGAATATCTGTTGTTGCCGTGGCGTCAATCCGTTTTGCAGCAGTTTCTCTAATGTGTCGATGTCCTCTGGCTCCATATTGTATTGCAGGGAAACAGGCATTGCGCTTTCATCTATAGACCGCACACCTCTCTTTCTCAGTTTGTCAATGCAGGCATTTCTGAGGGCTCTGACAAGCTTGTTTCCTGCCTCAGATGAATCAGACACCCTGCTTTTCAGTTTGAGCTTTAGCCATGTGTCTTGGAGCGCATCTCTGGCATCCTCATCGTTTTGCAGGTATCCCAATGCGATGTGGTGCAACTTGTCGCGCAAGTCTATAAATGAAGATGTCAATATGTCTTGTTCCATATAACACTGATACGAATAAAAGCGGAAAACATAACAGTATTGCCTGTTTTATTTGGATGTTCCGCTTCAATGGCTTGTATTGTAGTATAACATATAAAGCAACTTATCCATAATGCGCGATAGCACACATGCACACAATGGTCACTATTATCGCCAATGACAAAGTTAAGGAATTATCTTGTATGCCAGATGATTATTAAATGTTTTTTTGATGTAATGGCGGGATAATATACGGTGAATTGGATAGAAATCATAGTCGTCTTATAAAACTCCGATTAGTAATAATGGCTACCACCATGTGTGTATCATTACGTGATGCAGCAAAGAGGGTGCGCCCGATTGAGCGCACCCTCTTGCATTTTGTACTGATGTTAATCATTCTTATTCCTGCAAATGAGAGCAAGACGGTTTTGCTTGCTTATGCAGCATTTGTCATAGCGGGTGTTGGCGGTTGACTTTGCCTTGCCGTTGAATGCGCCTTTTGCGGTTTTATCCGTATGTCTCAATCAGGAATTTCACCAGCTTCGGGTCTCCGAAATCAACCGTTCCCGTATCGTGGCGGTTTAGTGCCGCAATGCTTTTCATTTCCTCGTTGGTCAGCGAAAAGTCAAATATGTCAATGTTCTGCCGCATACGCTCTATGTGCGTGCTCTTGGGTATGGCTATGATGCCACGCTGCATGAGCCATCGCAGTGCCACCTGTGCGGCGGTCTTGCCGTAGCCTTTGCCAATAGAGGCGAGCAGCTCACTGTTTACCACGCCTTCGGCACCCTCTCCGCCGAGCGGCCCCCATGCCATCATTTTTGTGTTGTGTTCGGCGAGCAGCGGCTCGATGCCTTGTTGCTGTACGAGCGGATTGCATTGCAACTGGTTCACCATAGGCTTGATGTCGGCATAGTGGGCGAAGTCGTAGAAGCGCCCCGCCTGGAAGTTGCTCACGCCGATGGCGCGCACCTTGCCCGCACGGTAGGCTTTCTCCATGGCCCGCCACGAGCCGAACACGTCGCCGTAAGCCTGATGGATGAGCAGCAGGTCGATGTAGTCGGTCTGCAGCTTGCGCAAGCTCTCGTCTATGCTTGCCGCCGCTTTCTCCTCGCCGGCATTTGAAATCCATACTTTTGTCACCAGGAAAATGTCCTGCCGGGAAATTCCGCTCTTGCTTATGGCGTTGCCCACTCCTTCTTCGTTGAAATACGCCTGTGCCGTGTCAATCAGGCGGTAGCCCACGTTCAGGGCGTCGCCTACGCACCGTTCACATTCATCCGGGGCCACCTTGACACTCCGTAGCCCAATAACGGCATTTCCACGCCGTTGCTAAGTTTGATTGTCTGCATTTTGTTGTTTTGTTGTTTGGTTCATTGAAACTTTTTGCCGGAATGCCATGCCTGGCCCACGCTGTCGCCCACGGCACGGTAAATCAGCGCCGACGAGTCGAAAATGATTGGCCGGAGCTTGGCCAAGTCCACCTTGCCGTCGGCATTGAGAATGCTCTCGTCGGCGCTCCAGTTCACCACCTCGCCGACCACTCGTGCGCCGCCATCGGCATTTTCGTCAATTTCAACCGCACGGCACTCCAGCGTGAGCTTGTATTCGTTGACGATTGGTGCATCCACATTGGGGCTGGGGGTCACGGTGAAGCCTGCTCGCTTCACTTTGTCGGGAACCTTGTTGCCGCTCACCAGTCCGAAATAGTCGGATTCGGCCATGTCGTCCTCGGTGGCAAAGCTCACCGTGAAGGCTTTCTTCCGCTTTATGTTCTCGGTGGTCTTGTGCGCTCCCAATTCAAAAGTGATTTTGTTGTAATCGCACTGTCCGCCCCATGCGGCCATCATCACGTCGGGCACTTGGTCCTCGTCGTAAGTGGCTATCATGATGCAGGGCTGCGGTGTCATTACCGGGTGCTGCGCTCCGAAATTGCGGCGCCCGGCCACTTCTTTTACATTTTCTTTTCCGTTCATGTCTATACTTGTGTTGTTTGGTTTGTTGTTTTCGTTGCATGCCATCACAACCGACAGCAAGGCTGCCGCCATCATCATAGATTTTCTCATATTTCACTTTTGTTGTAAGTTTTCATTATAATGGGTATTTGCATTCTTTTTGTTGAATGTCTGCAAACGTCAGCAGGTTCATTGTCTGTCGGCAACCGCCTGCTGCGCCGTTAACATTTCATGTTAATGGCAACGGCAGGGCTTGGCCCGCTTAATTGTCTTATACTCAGCGCGTTGTAAAACGGGCTGTTCGGGTTTCTCAATCGGCATGTTTGGGCCTGCAAAACGGGTCATGTTGCAAAGCAATACAGACCGTTTGGCCATGCGATGCCGCCCTTGCTGGAAATCGGCATGGCGTAAGCCGCTTTTTAGTTGCATATTTGCAAGCATGTGAATGGTGCGGTCATCCATCTTTACATCAGTTGTTTGTTTGTGTATCCCAAAAGCCGACGGCGTCTGCCAGCCATCCTTCGGCCACCGTACCGGCGCCCAGTCCGAAGCCGTGAGGAAGCCCCTCGTAGGCATGGAATTCTGTCGGAATGCCGAGCTCGGCAAGCCGTTGCAGCCTGTTTTGCATGGTGCGCCACGGGGCTATGCCGTCGTTGGTGCCTACACAGGCGTATGTGGGGGCGTCTTGCCGGCTTACTGAGCCATACCCCGTATACTGCATGACCACGGCCGCTGCTTGCTGCATGTCGTTGCGTCCCGTCAGTTGGCGCAGGCCGTCGGCGTTGCCGAGTGCAGCCGCCATGCGGGCCCCTGCCGAACCGCCCCAGAGCGAATAGCCCGAGGCCCTCACTCCCAGTGCGTCGGCATTGTCGTGGATATAAGTGATGGCTCGTGCAAGGTCTTCGTAGGCATGGTCGGGGCGGTAGATGAGCGCAAAGGCGTTGTATCCGAGTTTGGAAAGTTCGAGGGCATGGGGAAAGCTGTCGTGCATGGCCCCGACGTAAGCGAATGCTCCGCCGGCGTTGCATACGGCGAAGGGGGCGCCATGATTCCCTCTGAAAAAGAACAGGCCTGTGTTGCGTTTCTGCGGGTCGGCCAGTTTTTCGGCCTCTGTGTAGATGTCGATAAATACGCTGTCGGCGTGCGACTTGAGGTAATTGCATATCTCGACTGTCTTGTCCGGGTCGATGTAGTTGTACCAGGCCATACGCAACTGCCCAAGGGTTTCGCCGCTCCAATACCCATCGTCCACAGGGAAAACCAGCCGGCCCCAATCGCCGAAAGCCGGGTCGTCCATCACGTCGCTTATGCGGCTTGTGCTGGTAAACGCCTGCCCGGTTTCTGCCGGGAAGAAGAAAGGGAGGGCGTTGTAAACAAACTCGACCACTGAGTTATAGTCGTGGAGCCCTCCCTCCCTCTGATGGTAAGAGAAATTGTGCGGTGTGAACACGTCGGTAAACTGCATGCAGGCCATGGCCTGGTTGTGGGTCTGGTAGAATCGCACGTCACGCGTTCCCACGGCGTGCCATACATGGAAGCCGTTGTTTGTGCCGAAGGGTGAAGACCGTACGACAGTGGCAAGGAAACGCGCCGTCAGTTCGGGTGCCGTCTGCCCGCCGAAAGTCGCCACGTGCCAACTGTCGCCGCTCATGGGCAGGAAGAAGCGTTGCAGGTCGAAGCAATGTTCGAATACATGCCACGTAGTGACACTGCCCAACGAGAATCCGCCGAAAGCCCGGTGGTCGCGCGAAGCCACGATGCCGGCCCTGTCGGTCGTTTCGGCGAATGTGGCAAACCGGCTCTCGACGGCCGGAATCAGGTCGTTCTCATATTCATTGTGGAACACGGCAATTTCCTCGCACGACTCGCCCCAGCCTTTCGCCTGGTTGTCTTTGTCCCATGTTGGTGAAACTACTATCACCGGTTGGCAGTCGCCCTGCTGTATCATCCAGTCAAGTATGTTCTTCTGTGCTCCGCCCAAAGCTCCGAATGTGTCTTCGGCCGTGCCTGTCCAGCCGTGCATCAGGTAGACCACATTGTACTGCCGGCTTTCGTCATAGCCGTAAGGCAGGTAGACATAGGCCGGTTTCCTGGTGGCAGGACGGTCGTCACGGGTGTAGTCTTTCGATTCATACTCTATTCTCACAACCTGTCCCTGTTGGGTTGCCTCCGACAGGTATTGGCCGGGAACGGCCCTGGTCATGTCAATTCTGAAACTGTCGTTTGCAGATGTTACGTTCCCATCTCCATCGGTCTGCATCACGGTCTTGTCCGTGCAGCCGCATAGCACTGTGGTCATGGCGGCCATCATGATAGCAATGCTGGTCATTATCTTCATCATTCCATGTAATTATACGGTTGCAAATTTCGACAAAATTCTTGTGGTGCATGTTACAATAAATGCCGCCATTGCCTACAATTTTACGGATAGTTCGCCTCATACGCTTAGCCGTGCCATATAAACAGGCTGCCGTTTCACTGCTTGGAAAGTTGGCGGCATGGGCGTGCCGCTTATGTTTCGCGGTTGTGGCCCGCCTGTGTTAATCGGCTTTTCGGTCTACGTGAATGCAAGCAAACGTCATGCCTGCCTGCCAGCCATCTGTAGTTATCATTGCCTAAACGCCATTAAAGCTTGCTCAGCCATTCGTTTATGCTTTCCTTTGCACGGGCCCGCTCATTCTGTGCCGTGGCTCCTCTCAGTGCAATCCCTTTCATTATGGTCGCCCCTTGGCATGCGGTTTTCAGTTTGTGTTCTGTTCCCGACAGCCCGCTGCCTTCATGTGTGCAGAAAGGTATTACGGTCTTGCCTTGACAGCGGTGTTTTTCTATGAATGTATACACGGGCATCGGCAAGTCGCCCCACCAGTTGGGATAACCTATGAAGATAGTGTCGTAATCCTCGACTGCGGCATCGCCCTTGACTGCCGGGCGCGCCTTGGCGGCCAATTCCCGCTTGGCCACCTCCGTGCATTGCGCGTAGTCTTCGGGATAAGGCGTTTCGGGGGTTATCTGGAAGATGTCTCCGCCTGTTTCGTCGACTATCATGTCGGCAATGATGCGGGTGTTTCCCTTGGCTATGTTTCCCACTGCGTAATTCTCGCCTGCACGTGAGAAGAATGCCACAAGTGTTTTCTTTGCTTTCATGTTATGTTCCATTGTTCTGTTGGTTTGTTTGTTTGCTGTCGATGCCAATGCGGAAAACAGCATGGAGATGATGGGTATGACCACACGTCACGTCCTTGTACATTATTATATTACGGCCGGTTTGGGCTGCAAAACCATCTGCTGCGTGGCCCAACCATACTCCCCCCGGGCGTTAAGTCCGATACGGTTGCAAAGTTAATCCGATTTCGGCAAACTGTCGTTATACAAAACACGGACACGATTAACACATCCACAGATTCTTTTCCCGGTAGCAATCATACTGTCATGCAAATGGTGCAAAGTGCTCATACGCATTACAATAACACGTGGCTTGTTCAATACTGTCAGCAAAAGCCGATAATGACATTTACCATTGTGGCGGCATTCATTATGGCAATGTGGAAGAAACGTATGATGAATATGTCGCTCTGGCGGCCTGATTAAGAAAGAGACAGGCAGTACTGCGTTGGGATGCATACAACAAAAGACAAGCGGCGTGGCATAAGAACGGTTGCCCATACCCTGCAATACTTCCGGCATGGTATACTACAATCAGGCTTCCCATTAGCCGCAACATTTCACAAGGGGGTGCAACAAGGTTGCAGGCATGGCGCCTAATGGGCACGGGGGACATTTGTAAAACGAACGTCAGCCCCTGTACTCCGTCGGACTCACGCCCAGATGTTGCTGTACATAACGGCTGAAATAGGCAGGCGAAGAGAACCCAAACATGTCGGAGATGAGCACGAAAGTAAGTGACTTGTCGCGCAACAGGCGTGAAATGTCGAGCACTGTGTAGCGGTTTATCCAGTAGTTGGCCGGATAGCCGCTAACCTTACGGGAAACTTCAGACAGGTATTTGGGCGTTACGCATATCTTGTCGGCAAACCATTTCACTTCACGGTGTTCGCGGTAGGTTCCATTCTCAAGCATATTGAGGAACCGGCTCATTATCGCTGCGCTTTGCAGCGGTATGTTGTCAACTCCGTAAAGATGTGAGTGGAAATCGAAAAAGTCGATGATAAGCAGTTGCACTGAGGCTATAAGCAGGTCGCGACGGAAATGGTGGTCGGTCTGAGCAAGCCTTTCTTCCACCATTTCGAAGTCTTTGCGGCACAGTTCAAGCTGCCCTGCGTCCAGTTTCATTACTGGGTCGAGGAACAGGGCCAGCTGTCCTTTCATGCCATAGTTGCTCAGTGGCGTGGAGAGCTCAATGAACTCGGAGGCTACATATATCACTTTCACCCTGAAATCTTCCGCCGGGCGTATGCGTTCAACCAGCTTTCCCTTGCGTACAATCATCAGGTTGCCCGCCTGCAGCTGTCGTTCCTCACCGTTGTATTTAAGCTTGCAACTGCCAGCCAGGCAAAGTGCATGGGCCAGGTAATTGCCATAAGCATCAGTGCCAAGTCCATCAAGGCTGTCCTTTATTATGATGTTATCGGTTTCTGCCATGTTTCCAACACTCTCATTTCTTTTGCAAAGATACATATTTCGGGCCGATAACCATTGTCTGGCCGGCTAAAAACGCGTGCATTCTTGCCCGTTGCAGGCAAAAACGGAAATAAGTGCATGGCTTACCGCAATCCTTGTAAAGCGGCTTTTCACCGGCCATTGTAATTTTGCAACGTCATAACAAACAAACTGAATATGGACTACAGAACATTAGGACAGAGCGGACTGAGAGTGTCCGCCATAGGCTTGGGGTGCATGGGCATGAGCCATGCCTACGGTGCACCGGCAGACCGGCGCGACATGACCGAGTTGCTTGCCGATGCGGTGGATATGGGTTACACGTTTTTTGATACGGCAGAATCGTATGGAACGGTCGACAATCCACATGACAATGAGGAGTTGTTGGGTGAGGCCCTGAAGCCTTTTCGTGACAAAATCGCCATAGCTACCAAATTCGGCATCACGTTTGAGAATTTGGCTGCGCCCGGTGTACACGCTGTTGTCACCGATTCGCGCCCGGAGGTGATACGCCGTTCGGTTGAAGGGTCGCTGCGACGGCTGCAGACCGACCATATAGACCTGTACTACCAGCACCGTACAGACCCGCGGGTAGAGCCCGAGACGGTTGCGTCTGTCATGGCCGAACTGATCAAGGAAGGCAAGGTTCTGCATTGGGGCCTTTCGGAAGCAAGCGTTGAATACCTGCGCCGGGCACACAGCGTATGCCCAGTGACAGCTGTACAAAACCGCTATTCGATGATGGCACGGTGGAACGAGGCTCTTTTCCCTGTGCTCCAAGAGCTTGGCATAGGTTTCGTTGCGTTCTCTCCGCTTGCCAACGGCTTGCTTTCGAGGTGCTATACTGCAACCGACCATTTCGATGTGGCAAACGATTACCGTGCTTCCATGCCGCAGTTCCAGGAAGACAGTTTCGGGAAAAACAAGGCCCTGTTCTCTCTGCTCGACGAGCTGGCCGAGCGGAAGCACGCCACACCCGCGCAAATATCGCTTGCCTGGATGTTGTGCAAGAAGCCGTGGATAGTCCCGATTCCCGGCACACGCAAGCTGTGCAGGTTGAAGGAGAATATCGGAGCGGCAGACATCAGTCTCTCTGCCGAGGAGATAAAAGGCATTGACGAAGCCCTTGATGCCATGCACATGAGCGATGTGTTCAGCGGTTCGCTTGTAAAGAGCAGGGCTATATGAAAAGAGCTGTATTGTCGTTTGCTTGTTTGTTGCTGGGCTTGGCTGTAATGTATTGAAGGCATGACACAAGAAACTCATATAAAAAAGAATCAATATGCATCCCAAAGTAATCTGCCATATAATGTCGTCTGTTGACGGTCGGCTGCTGACCGACCGCTGGACGCTTCCCTTCGACGGCAAACCTAAAGGCGAGCTCCTTGGCGTTTATGCCGCCATAGGCCGCAATCTGGGCACCGATGCCTGGATGTTTGGAAAGAACACACTGACGGAAGGCTTCTTCCCAAGGAAGTTCCACGCTGCTGTTATCGACCCGTCGCCACGGCCCGAGGCATACGTTGCTCGCCGATTGTCTGGCCGTCTGTTTGTCGTGGCCGACCCCGAGGCCGACATTATGTATGACTCTTCAGACGTGAGGGGCGACAACATCGTGGCCATCTTGCCCGAGGCGGCCCCTGCTGTCTATCTGGAGCACCTCAGGCGGCGCAATGTCTCGTATCTGTTTGCAGGCCCTGACGGTGGCGATTTGCCTCTGGCTATGCGTGAACTCGGCGAAGTGTTCGGGGTGAAATGCCTGTCGTTGCAAGGCGGGGGCATCATCGATGGGGCGTTTCTGCAATTCGGGCTGATAGACGAACTGAGCCTTGTGGTATATCCGGGCATCGACGGTTGGGCTCTGTCGCCATCCGTCTTCGAGTATATGGGGGCAGACACGATGCCTGCGCGGGGGCAAAGCCTCGAACTGCTGTCGGCTGAAACGTTGAATGACGGGGTGGCCTGGTTGCGGTATAAATTCCATAAGTGAATCCAAGCGCAAGCGGCCATCCGGCCGCCGGGGATGTGGCTTGGTTGCCGTTCGCGGCTTTTCAAATGCTTGCGTCTTGTTGCCGGCATGTTGTTGGCCGCATTGTCTCGGCTTTGCCCGCTACGCCCCAGGCAAAGGCTACGGCCTATCTGCGTGTCAGCATCATGGAGTCGCTTTGGCTGCAAAAGGCCGGTTTGTGCAGGAAAAGTAAATGATGGCTGGAAAGACAGGCTTACATGTTATTGGCGCTGCCACGCATCATTGGTTATGGCAGCCGCATCCGTCGCTGCCGGTGAGTGCGGCTGCCAAATCATTTCCGTATCTGCGCCGCTGCAAGGCCATTGCCACGGCGCGCGGCCTTGTCCAGTGTGGCAAGCCATCGGGGCCGCCGGCATTCCCGCATCATGCCGCCTCCCGGTGGTGCCCCTCTGTAGGCTGTCATTCAGCGGGGCGTCGGTAGGTAGTTGCCACCATCGGCATGCCATGCCAAAAGCGCGGCCGCCAACTCTCGCCCGCAGCCTCTTGGAACACATTGCAGGGCGTTGCCGTGGCCCGAAAGCGAGGCTGTTGCCTTGGCAGTTTCATGCCAACAGCCTCAGCAACTCGTCGTGCACATTTCCGTTTGTGCCGGCCACTTGGCTTCCTTGTGCCGGGTCAAGGTTTTTGCCACGCCAATCAGACACGGTGCCTCCGGCTTCCTGTACAATCAGCATCCCCGCCGCATAATCCCAAGGATTCAGGTATGCCTCGAAATATCCGCCTTGCCGGCCACATGCGGTGTATGCCAGTTCCAGGGCGGCAGAGCCAATCCTTCTGATGTCCTGCGAGTTTTCATACACCCTTAGAAACCTCGCGAAGTTGTCTTTTGCCTGTTCACGTTTTGCTGTGCCTACGCCAATGATGGTTTCCGAGAGCTTTTGTGCGGATGAAACATGAATGGGCTTGCCGTTCAAGAAGCTCCCTTCACCTTTTACTGCCGAGAATAGTTCTTCGTGAAACGGGTCGTATATAATGCCTGCCACAATCTCGTTTCGTTGGCAGAGAGCCAGCGAGACCACGCTGTGCTGATAGTCGTGCATCAGGTTTGTGGTGCCATCGACAGGGTCGAGAATCCAGTAGCTATCGGTGTTCATCTGTTGCAAGCCCGTTTCCTCGCCAAGGAACTGAATGTCTGGGGCAAGTTTGTATAGCGCGTCTTTCAGAAATTCCTGTACTGTAATGTCCACTTGAGTGACGTAATCGGCAACGCCTTTCTCTCTTACATGGGCAACCATTTCCCTGTTTGTTATTATCCCCTTCGTCTCTCTGACCAAGGTGGCTATGTGTTGTATATCCATGCTTGCTTAAATATTGTGGTTTTATCGTTTCAGCAGCGTATATGTAATCAAACAAAAGTGCTCTGCTGCAAATATAGTTGTTTTTTCCATACATCGTGCCTTTATTGTGATTAATTCTGCTTAATACAGGTTTCTTATGATTAAATTGTTCGTTTCTCAGCCCTCGGCGTTTCAACACTGCAAGCAATATTGGCGCCATGCCCTTGGCAAGGGGGCGTGGCCGGGGTTCGATGGAATGAATGTCTGCAAACAGCCATGCGCTCGGCGCCTGCCATCGGGCCCGCGCCTGCGCCAGCGTTGCTCTTGTTAAGGGCAACCATACGGGTTGCCACTGTCAACAGGCTGATAGCCAGTGGTTTGCAAAATAGGCCGTTTTGCATTGCGATATCTGCCGTTTTGCAAGTTGAAACGGGCCGTATTGCAATGCCAAACGGCCCGTTTCAAGTCCGACATGCCATGCTGCTGCCATGGCGTCCGGCTCAGACGCCATACACATTATATATATATGCATGGCCCGAGCGGCGGCCTTTGGCACCGTGAGCCTTGCTTGCGGGCAAATGGCGCTTGCCGGTTGCTGTCGCATTTGGCCAAATGCAGTGGCGTAGTCACTGCCGTTGGGCGCATTGTTCATTTTTTCGTTGGTCTTAGGGTTTTGTGTCCTTAAAAAGTTGTATCTTTGCAATGCGATAACAGCTTGGCTCATCCCGATGGCTGTGGCGTGGCTGTTTCAGAGTGTGGTTGTGCGCAACTGCATTCAGTTATGTTAGGGGTCTATTAATTGTTCCGCTTTGCCCCCGCTTCCAGGCAGGGTCGGCAGACAAGCTCCGTAAGTGTAACCATGGCAGGGGATTAATAGTCTCTGCTCGTAAAGACAGACATGAAGAAGTACGTTCTTGACCTTACGGTTAGCGCCGTAGAAAGGATTAATGAGAAGTATGTGCTCATACGGCTTGCCGACGACAAGCCGTTGCCGGACATGTTGCCCGGCCAGTTTGTCGAAGTCCGCGTTGACAATTCGCCAACGACGTTTCTTCGGCGTCCTATCTCCATCAGTTTCGTCGACCGCAGCCGCAACGAGCTATGGCTGCTTGTGGCTGCCATAGGCGACGGCACGCGCGCCATGGCCTCGTTGGCGGTGGGCAGCCGCCTCAATTGCCTGCTGCCGTTGGGCAACGGGTTTACCATGCCATCGTCGGCGTCAGAGCGGGTGTTGCTTGTCGGCGGCGGTGTCGGTGTCGCCCCTTTACTCTATATGGGTGCCGAGATGCGCCGTTGCGGTTGCGAGCCCACCTTCTTGTTGGGTGCCCGCCGGTCGGCCGACCTCTTGCTGCTCGACCATTTCCGGCGTTACGGCCGCGTGTTTGTCACCACCGAGGATGGCTCGGCGGGCGAGCGGGGCTTTGTCACCAACCATTCTGTTTTGCAGTCAGAGCATTTCGACCGCATACAGACCTGCGGGCCGAAACCCATGATGGTGGCCGTGGCCCGCTATGCCGCGGCGTCGGGCATCGACTGCGAAGCCTCGCTTGAAAACATGATGGCGTGTGGCGTCGGCGCTTGTCTTTGTTGCGTAGAGAAGACCACCGAGGGCAATTTGTGTGTGTGCAAGGAAGGTCCGGTGTTTAATATCAATAAACTGTTATGGCTGAACTGAAAGTCAAGATAAACAACTTAGAGTTGAAAAACCCCGTGATGACCGCTTCGGGCACGTTCGGATACGGCATCGAGTTTGCCGACTTCATTCCGCTCGACGGCCTCGGGGGCATCATTGTAAAGGGAACCACGCTAAGGCCTCGCGAGGGAAACGACTATCCGCGCATGGCCGAGACGGCTTCGGGAATGCTCAATTGCGTGGGCCTGCAGAACAAAGGCGTCGATTATTTCTGTGAGCATATATATCCGCAAATAAAGGATATAGACACCAATATGATTGTCAACGTCAGCGGCTCGTCGCCCGACGACTATGCCGAGTGCGCCTCGCGTATCGACGCCCTCGACCGCATCCCGGCCATAGAGCTCAACATCTCGTGCCCCAATGTGCATGATGGCGGAATGGCTTTCGGCGTTACGTGCGCCGGTGCAGCCAGTGTGGTGCGTGCAGTGCGCCGCCGTTATTCGAAGACGCTCATCGTCAAGCTGTCGCCCAACGTCACCGACGTGGCCGACATTGCCCGTGCCTGCGAGGCCGAGGGAGCCGACAGTGTGTCGCTTATCAACACGCTCATGGGCATGTCCATCGACATTGAGCGGAGATGCTCGCGCCTTAGCATAGGCACCGGCGGCCTCAGCGGCCCGGCGGTCAAGCCAGTTGCCGTGCGCATGGTGTGGCAGGTGGCCCGTGCGGTGGGCATCCCAGTCATCGGCCTCGGGGGCATAATGACAGCTGCCGACGCCATAGAGTTCATCATGGCCGGGGCAACGGCGGTGCAGATTGGCACGGCCAATTTCATCGATCCTACGGTGACAATCAAGGTGCGCGACGGCATCGACAGCTGGCTTGATGCCCACGGGTGCAGGTCGGTGGCAGAAATCATCGGTGCCGCCTGCCACTGAAGCCCACCGCTGTTAGCTTTCAGATGTGTGCCCGCCCCGTCGCCTGCCCGCCGTTTGTTGCCGGCAGGCGATGGGGCGGGGTGTTTATCCCGGCTGTTTGCCCACGCCCTTGTTGCCTGATGATGTCGGGCAAACGGCATTGAAGTTTTTTCAGCCTTTACTCTTGGGCAGCATGATGTTGGCTTGATGGGTGTTTGGCCTATCAGCATCCGGCTGTAAGACGTTGCCAACCTGTTTGGTTGTACGACTTTACATACACGTGTCGAGGCCGTATTGTTGCCTTATGCGCCGCTATGTCACCATTGTTTCCAGCGTTTGCTTGCCATGCCACTCGTGAAGCGCCATGCCGTGAGGTCGGGTTTGTGGCCGTATGGCTTTTCAATGCCGTTTTTACGGCCCGGCCGGGTGCCGTTTGCATGCTTCGTTTTATGCTTTTTTTCATTGAATTTTGATGCTGGTGTTTCACGGCCCGTGGTTTTTCATTACCTTTGTCACAATTATCAATTCGCTTAAAACTATATTATTCATGAACACAAAGACAACTAACCTGTTACTGGGCTTGTTGCTTACTGGCAGCAGCCTTAGTGTCAGTGCTCAGCAGTTGGCCTTTCCTGGTGCCCAGGGCTGGGGGCGTTTTGCCACCGGAGGGCGCGCGGGCGAGGTTTACCATGTTACAAACCTCAACGACAGTGGCACGGGTTCGCTGCGCGATGCCATCAGCAAGCCAAACCGAATCATCGTTTTCGACGTGTCGGGAGTTATCAACATTGACAGCCGTCTGGTTTTCAAAAACAATCTCTACGTGGCCGGACAGACTGCCCCGGGCGAGGGAATAACCGTCTATGGCAACGGAGTGTCGTTTTCGGGGGCCAGCAACATAATCGTGCGATACGTGAGATTCCGCATGGGCAGCGGCGGCGACTCCGGGAAAGACTGCGCCGGCATAGCCAACGGAACGAACATGATATTCGACCATTGTTCGTTTTCGTGGGGATTGGACGAGACGTTCTCCATCAATCCCGACGGCAAAGGAACCGATCCGAAGGACATAACCATATCGAATTGCATCATGGGCCAGGGTCTGCTGCAGCACTCGGCAGGCGGACTTATGCAGGCCGACAACATCACACTCTACCGTAATCTGTATTGCGACAACTCAACCCGGAACAACAAAGTGAAGGGAATACAGCAGTATGTCAACAATATTGTATACAACTGGTCTAACGGTTGCTACCTCATGGGAGGCGACTCGCAGGGCCAGTCGTATGTCAACGTCACCAACAACCTGTTCATCAACGGCCCGTCGGGTGGGGGCAACGCCATCACCAGCGGCAACTCAGACTTCCATATCTATGCCACCGACAACTGGCAGGACCGCAACCGCAACGGCGTTTACGACCCGTATGAGATTCCGCGCGACGAGTATACAGGCGGACCGACGTTTGAGGAAGAGCCGTTTGCTTACCCAGAGCTCGACACTTGGACTGCCAACGAGCTTGTAGACAAGCTGCTGCCCGATGTCGGTGCAACGCTTCCATACCGCGACATGGTAGACTTCTATATGGTTCATCAGGTCAAGTCGTTCGGAACGGAGGGCGCTTTGATTTCAACCGAAGAGCAGTTGCCGTTCGGGGTTCCGTCGTCTTGGGCTCTCAAGGAGTTTGACAAGCCGGTTGATACCGACGGCGATGGCATGCCCGACGACTGGGAGCAGGCCAACGGCACAGACCCGTCGAAGGACGACGCCATGGAGATTGCGGCCAACGGATACGCCAACATCGAGAACTACGTGAACAGTCTGACCAAGGACAACCGTCCGTTATTCCTCCGTACGCCTGTGATGGTGTCCGCGACAGAGTCGTCTTCAACGGGCATCACCATCGGTTGGTCTGACTATACCGAAGGCGAAGATGGCTTCATCGTTGAGCAGAAGGATGGCGAATCGTGGAAGGAGATAGCCCGTGTTGCAGCCGAAACAGAGACGTTTGCTGTCGATGGGCTCACCGCCGGGATGTCATATCAGTTCCGCTTGTGCGCCTTCAAGGGCGACCTGCGTTCCGATTACGCCGAGCTTGAGGCAAAGACAAAGCCAGAGCCTGTCGAGATGGTCGACTGCGAGACCTTTGTCGGCGACGAGAACAACTGGCTCATAGCCCCCGCCGAAGACTCTGTGGTCACACTTGAAGGCTCTGTCGAGAAGGAGGCCGTGGTAGTGCGCACCGATGCCGATGTGACTATCACAGGCGAAGGCTCGCTCGACGGCACTGCATCGCTCAACAAGACGTGGGCCGGCAAGCTCACCGTCGAGACGCTCAACGGCTACACCGGCCAGACAGTGCTGCACAACGGGGTGTTCTCTTTCAACACCCTGAAGGACGGAGGAGAGAAGAGTGCCATCGGAGCATCGTACGAATTCGCCCAGAACTGGATATGGGACGGCGGCGTGTGGAACTATACCGGGCCGTCGACCAGCACCAACCGCAGCGCCATGATATACAAAGACACAGAGTTCAACATTGAGAATGAATCTACGGTGGGCATGTCTGGCAGCATTGAAGGCGACGCAAACCTCACCATCAGCGGCAATGGCACGGTTGAACCGGCATCGCCCGACTTCTTCAAATACAACGGAAACACTGTGCTCAAAGACGGCGGCACGCTCAATCTCACCTATGTCAAGCAATTGGCAGACAAGGCCGTGTATCTCGACGAGGCCGATGCCATGCAGTCGCTTGTGATGGCCGGCGGCAACTTCAAGGTTGAAAACGGCAACGGGCTCAACCTTACTTACTGGTTCCCGATAGAGGTCAAGGAGGGCACATACTCCACTTTCGCCATCAACAAGAACGCAACGCTCAAGAACGACGTTACCGGTACCGGCACGCTCGAATACAGAATACCTTACGTGCGCGAGTATCTTGAGGGCGACTGGACAAAGTTCTACGGCACGCTTGTGGCCAACGGAGTGGGCACCGAGAAAGACGGCAGCCAGCTGATGTTCCAGAAAGGGTTCAAGGGAATGCCCAACACGAGGGTCTACCTCAAGGGCAATGCGCGCGTGGTTTGCTGGAATACCAACGACGAACAGTATATAGGCGGACTCAGCGGCGACAAGGGCACATATCTGAGCGCTTCGTCGAAGAACACCACCAACGCCAAGATGATATGGCATGTGGGCGGGGCCAACTCCGACGAGACCTTCAATGGTGTGATTGACAACAAGACCTCGGCCAACAAAGACGCTAACACGTCTATCGTCAAGGAAGGTTCTGGCATCTGGCGCCTCAACGGCAACAATGTGTACAAGGGCACGACGACGGTCAACGGAGGTTCGCTCGTGGTCAACGGCAAGAACTCCGGCACTGGCAATTACACCGTCAACGCCGATGCCACGCTTGCCGGCGAAGGCACGGTGGGCGGTGCTGTCACACTGAAAGAGGGGGCCATAATAGAGGGCGGCGACACTGTTGTCGACCGCAACATTGGTCTTACGCTCGACAAGGCGCTCACGCTCGAGGGCGGGGCCATCGTAAATGTGAAGGCAAACCGGACCGAGAGCAATACCATCTATACCGGAGGGGCGGTCAACCTGGGCGAGGGCGCCATACTTCAGATAAACGGTGGCGTCATCGATGAGGCTCCGTATGACAAGACTGAGTATCATGTGTTCACATCGAGCAACCTCAGCGTGAACGGTACGTTTGCCGAGATACAGCCGGCAACGCCCGGCGAAGGGCAGACATGGGACACGTCGTCTCTCTATACCGAAGGCATACTGCGTGTTGTTGGCGGTGAGGCCAACCCCAATCCGGGCGAGGGCGGCGAGGAGAACCCCGACGTACAGGAGTACCGCAAGTGGGATTTCACAGCATGGAGCGACGCCACGCAGACAAACCTTGAGGCCGAAGCAAGCCAGTATACCTCGGAGCCTTGGCCGGAGAAGGGCACCGAAACAGGATGGCGCCGCTATGAGAAAGACGGTGGGCCGACCGAGACCGACGGACTGAAAGCCCCGAACACCATCTATTGGTATGGCAGCAAGATTAGCGAACCAGCGGCACTCAAGGCCAACGGCGTTGTAATACCAGAGACCGAAGGGCTGCTTTTCAACAATGTGACCAGCCTCAACAACACCGTGGCCATAGCCATCGACTATCCCAATACGAGCATAGGCACGTACTCGGGAGGCTCATACCTGTGGCTCAACGGCAGCGACATACAGTTTACAATACCCGGTGTTCAGCCCGGACAGAAGATTCTGATGGAAGTAGAGTCGCACAAGAGCAGCGAGGGCCGTGGCGTAAAGCTCTCTGTAGACGGAGAGGAGATAGGCAGCTGTGAGCCCAAGGGCAAGACTTCGTTTGAGTGGACTGTGCCCCTCAACCTTGGCACTGAGCTTGTCGATGTGCTCGTGTCTACATCGGCTGGGTGCCACATCTACCTCATCGAGGTGGGCAACTCCGACCTCATCAGCACCGGCATTGCCAGTTTCGAGGCCGATGGCGGCGTGCTCAAGAGCAACGTTTACACTACCGGCGGCGTGCTCGTGCGCAAGGCGGGCGACACATTGAAGGGCTTGGCAAAAGGCGTTTATATCATTGGCGACAAGAAGTTTGTAGTCGACTGACGGCCTTGTCTCATTGACTGATGTACGGCGGCATCCGGCTTTAATCCGGCTGCCGCCGTTTTGTTTTGCCCGTTCGGTGGCGTGGAAAAACAGCCTTGGCATTTCCCAGCCAGCCTTCCCAAGCCACGTTGCCTTATGTTTTTTGATATACATGAAGCCGCCTCACCCCATACACAAAAGGTTCCTGTAGGGGTGAGGCGGCAGTTGGTTGCGTCTTACAGCTTGTCATAGCCGGACGAACCGCCGGGCAATGCTTTGCCAAAGGCAGCCTATGGCGGTGCCCACGGCGTGGTGGCGGTGACGGCATTGCGGTTTTCGGCGCGGCCGTATTACAGTCCTAGCGGGTTGATGTTTCTGTAGGCTTGCCTTGTCCTTTGCTCAATGCCTTCGGCAGAATACTCACCGTTGACGGCTTCCATGTCCTTTGGTTCCAGTTCCATGGCGTGTTGTGCGTCTTCCTTGGCGCCAGCCATGTCGCCATTCTCATATCTTAGCGCCCCCCGCTCCTTGAAGGCGTCGATGCAGAACGGGTTGGCGTCTATCACCCTTCCGTAGGCCTCGATGGCTGCGTCGGCGTTGCCCTTGGCCCGTTCTATTCTCGCTTTGAGCATCAGCACGTCTTCATTTGTGGCGTAGTCGGCCAAGAGATGCGTGCAGTCGCCGTCGGCACCGCTTGCATCGCCCATTTTCAGCAGTGTCTGTCCGCGCAGAAGGTAGGCCTCGGCCATGTCGTCTTTCAGCGTGATGGCTTTGGTAAGCATGGCTATTGCGTTTATCATGTCTTCCTGCCCGATGCAGGCTTGCGCGTAAAGATAGTGGGCCCGGGCGTTCTGGTTGTCAATGAGCAGGGCCCGTTCGCAGGCTTGCGCCATGGCCGTATAGTTTTCCATCATGTGCGCCACCTGCGCCATCTGTATGAATATGGCTGTGTTTTCAGGTTCGGCAGCGGCCAGAGTCTCCAGCTGCTCGTAGGCTTCGGCCAACTGGCCGGTGCGTATGAGCGATTGCGCCAGGTAGTCGCGCACCTCAAGGTCTTCGCGTATCTTGAGCGCTTCTTTGTAGCATTTCACTGCATAGTCGTGCTGTCCGATCTTGGCCGCCTTCACTCCGTCGTATTTGAACATGTCAAACTTGCGGGTCTCGTCGGCCTGTTGTTTCTGTTCGGGTGTCTCTTCGCTGCCACCGAATAAAGCTTTGAAAAAGTTCATGTCGTAAATAGTACCGTTGGTTTTTTATGGCAAAAATACGTATTTATTTTGAAAAGGCAATGCCATCAACTTTATTTTCGCGGCTTTTTGTTACTTTTGCAGTCAACAACGGCGCATGGCCCGGCGTTGCGGTGTGTCGTTAGCGTTTTTTTGTTTATGTCAGATACTACATTATATATAAAGAACATGGTGTGCGACAGATGCCGCATGGCGGTAGCCAACCTGCTATCGGGCATGGGCGTCAGGCCCCTGTCGGTAGAGCTGGGGGTGGTGACAGTGGCCGGCAGCTTGCCCCCCGGGCTCCGCGCTGAGTTGTCGGAGGCGCTCGGCAGGCTTGGTTTTGAGCTGCTTGGCGACCCTCGGGAGCAGACTGTCGACCGCATACGCACGGCCATCATCCATCTGGTGCATTATCGCGGCGGGCTGCCCGACGTGAACCTCTCGGCTTACCTGTCCGCTCGTTTGGGCTCCGACTACAGCGCTTTGAGCAAGCTTTTCTCCGAGGTGACGGGAGTTACCATCGAGCGCTACTTCATATTGCAGCGTGTTGAGCGGGTGAAGGAACTGCTGTTTTATGGCGAAAAGTCGCTGGCCGAGATTGCATTGGAGCTCAATTATTCGAGTGCCGCTTACTTGAGCACGCAGTTCAAGGCCGTCACGGGCATGACGCCGTCGCAGTTCAAGGCCAGCAAGGGAAGCGGTTTGCGGGCTATCGATGATGTGGGGCGTGGGCAGCAAGGCTGAGGCCGGGGCATGATGTCACACCGCAATGTGTAAGTTTTTTTGCCGTTAGTGCCCCGCCGGCGCAACAGCCTGTGCCCCAGTGGGTTGGCGGCAACGTCGCAACGCTTTCCAAAACAGCCCGTCTGGATGGCCCGTATGGCCCGTTCGGTTGCGCCGTTCGGCCTGTTTTGAGTTGCAAAACGGCCCTTGTTGCAACGCCGCAAGGCAAATGTCAAATTTATTTCGCATTTCCGCCTGTCTGTGGGTCGGTCTCCTTGCCCGCCAAAGGGGGCATTCCATAAACTTGTAATTCTTTTCCATCATTCCGTAACAAGGCAACGGTTTATTTTCATTAATTTCGCAACCAGAAAGCTGCCGGGCGCCCTTTGCCGTTGCTAAAAGCCGTGGGGCGATGGCGCTGGCAACTGTAATTGACAATAAAACGAAAGGACTGAAATGGAAAAAAAGACAATTGCCGTTCTCGGCATGATGTGTGCCGGGTGTTCGGCCAACGTAGAGCGCAAGCTGCGTTCGCTCGACGGGGTGGCCTCGGCCGCCGTAAACCTGCCTTCGAGAACCGCCCTCGTTGAGTACGACCCGCAGCGCATCACGCTCGAACGTATGAAAGAAGAGCTTGGGGCCATTGGCTATGATATGGTGATTGAGGAAGACCGCAACGTAGAGGCCATCGAACGCCGTGGCTATGTGTTGCTGCGCCGCCGCGTGATTGCCTCGTGGCTGTTTGCCGTGGCCACCATGTGCCTGTCTATGGGGTGGGTGAGCGTTGGCGGAACCGACGCCGCCAACCAGCTGATGATGGTCATCTCGCTGCTCAACCTTGTGTATTGCGGGCGCCAGTTCTACGCCACCGCATGGCGCCAGGCGCTGCACGCATCGGCCGGCATGGACACCCTTGTGGCCATGAGCACCTGCGTTTCGTTTCTGCTCAGCGTGTTCAACACTTTCTGGGGCGACGCTTTCTGGGGCTCGCGTGGCATAGAGTGGCATACGTATTATGACGCCTCGGTGATGATTGTCACCTTTGTGCTCTCGGGAAGGCTCATGGAAGAGCGTGCCAAGAAGGGCACGGCCTCGGCCATAAGGGCGCTGATGGGGCTTGCGCCGAAGACGGCCCACCTGGTAGACGGAGGCATTGTGGCCGACGCCCCCATTTCCGCGTTGCAGCCGGGCGACACCGTCGAGGTGCGCGCAGGCGAGAAAGTGCCTGTCGACGGCACCGTGGTCGGAGGCGAGGCGCGCATAGACGAGAGCATGATAAGCGGCGAACCGGAGCCCGTGGCCAAGGCTAAGGGAGCGCGGGTGCTGGCCGGAACGGTGGTGCGCGAGGGCTTGTTCCGATTCAAGGCCGAGGCCGTGGGGTCAAAGACGGTGCTTGCCAACATCATAAAGATGGTGCAGGAGGCCCAAGGTTCCAAGGCTCCGGTGCAGCGGGTTGTCGACCGCATTGCGCTCATATTTGTGCCGACGGTGCTGGCCATTGCCGTGGTTACGCTTGTGGTGTGGCTCGCCGTGGGTGGCATGGCAATGGTGCCGCGTGCCATTCTCTCGGCCGTCTCGGTGCTGGTGATAGCCTGCCCGTGCGCCATGGGGCTTGCCACGCCAACCGCCCTGATGGTGGGCATAGGCAAGGCTGCCCGCCTCGGCATACTGATAAAAGACGCCACGGCACTGGAAAACCTGCGCAAGGTAGACGCGATGGTGGTCGACAAGACCGGCACGCTGACCATCATATCTGATGGCGGATGTCAGCCCGATTCCCGCGATGGCGGCGGTGACGGCGAGGATGGTGGCCGAGTGTCGGCCGGCGCACACAGCTACGACCCGCAGTTGGAAAGCCGCGAGACGCTGAAACCCCACGCCCGCGAGGCCATCGAGGAACTTAAGGCAGAGGGAATAAGCATATACATGATGAGCGGCGACACCGAAGAGGCAGCCGCCTACTGGGCGGCAAAGGCCGGCATAGGGCACTACCGCAGCAAGGTGATGCCGCAAGACAAGGAAGACTTGGTAAGGAAATTGCAGTCGGAGGGCCGCAAGGTGGCCATGGTGGGCGACGGCATCAATGACAGCCAGGCCCTTGCTGCCGCCGATGTGAGCATTGCCATGGGCAAGGGAACGGACATTGCGATGGACGTTGCGCAGGTAACGCTCATGGGAACCGACCTGCGCCGCATACCCGAGGCCATAAGGCTGTCGCGCAAGACGGTTGGCATGATTCGCCAAAACCTCTTTTGGGCGTTCATATATAATGTGGTTTGCATACCGCTGGCTGCCGGGGCGCTTTATGGCGTGGTCGATTTCCAGATCACACCGATGTGGGCCAGCGCGCTGATGGCCATGAGCAGCGTCAGCGTTGTGCTCAATAGCCTGCGCCTGAAGTACGTGGCGTAGGCATGAATCTGTGGGCGTCGGGCACCCGCTGGTGCCAAACGCTGACCCCGATGCTGAACGACCGGTTGACGTTGTAACGCACTTCAGCCCCTATCTTGTCGCCGAAGTCGCCCATGTAATACAGTGGCATGGGCATCTTCGGCGTCATTATCGACTTCTGTCCGAAGAGATACGCTTCCCAATGTTCGTTGAAGCGGTAGCCCAGCACGGCCGTAAGGCCTGCGTCGTTGAACTGGGCCGGGCCCCAGTTGAAGTGTGAGTAGTAGCCGCCGAAGGCCAGCGAGAGCCTTGGGGCCAGTTCGGTGGCGTACATCAGTGCCACGCTTTGGGCGAAACCCGAGCCCGCGTTGTCGCCAAGGCCCACCGTGGCCGACAGCGACAATGAGGCGTTAAGCCCGTTGTGCAGGCTCCAGTCGTTCCACCCTCCGAACGGTCCCCACAGCGTGTAGCGCGATATTGTGCCGCGCTCTGTCAGCTGTGGTAGTGCCAGGCTGTCCGTCGTGCTCATCGCCACGGCCTCGGGCTGGGCCTCCAAGCGATGCTCTGGTTGCGCGGGCAGCGGCTTTTCTATTGTCTCCTGCGCGCTTGCAGTGAGCGCGCAGGAGATAAGTGCAAGTGCAAAGAGTGTCTTTTTGCCCATAGTTTATGTTTATTTGTCTTCGGCAAAGAGCGGGTCTTCTGGCATTACCATTATGGGTTCTTGCTCGCTCAGCTTCAATATCTTTGCCGGAACGTACTTCTTGTTGACCACCAGGCGGAACATATATTCGCGGAACCATGTGTCCGACATTATCAGATATCCCTTTTGCTGGCTCCACTCAGCGCCCCAGCTGTTTTCCACCTTCCATTTCTTTGCCTTGCCGTTGCTGTCCAGGTCGACTGCGGTAAGGGTCATGGCGTGTGTCGATCCGCTGTCGTACGTGCTTATGCGGGCCGCCTTGTCCATGCCGAAAGTGGTGCCCATGAGCGATGCGTAGTCATAGTTGGCAGGGTCGGCATAGCCGCGTTTGCGGTCGAGGAACTTGCCCACGTCGTATGAACTGTACAGTTTGCGCCCGTCTTTGAGCGACGCTATGGCCATCTGCTCTATGTCGTCCATGGGCAGGTTGATGTATTTCCAGTTGTGGCCGTCGTATGTGTGGCGGTCATACTCAACCTCGTAGGTCTTGTAGTAGGGCCTGCGCGGGTCGTTCATCGCCATGATGAACGTGCCGTTGATGGGCCCGCCGACCACCTCTTTGTAGAATTCGAGTGGCGTGTATGTCTTTGCCTGTCCCACCGTGCGGCCTTCCTTGTTCTTGAAGGCATAGCTGAAGCTGGCTGGTGGCTCGCCTATTGTAAGCGAGAGTATATGGTATATGGTGCCGAGCATGCCCGTCTTGGCTGTCTCTATGTCTTTGGCCGACTTCCCTTCGGCCACCATCTTGCGCAGTTCCAGGCCGTATTCGCGCAGCTTTGAGGCCACAATAGACGCCATGCGGCTGGTGTTGTCGCTTGAAAAGGTCTCGGGCATTACTTCTTTCGGCACGAGCCCGTACTTGTCGGCAAGGTCTGCCACTCCGCAGAAGGTGCCTCCGTCGCTTATCGGGTTCTTGAAGAAGAACTGAACGCGCGTGTCGTCCATCGGCTTGTCGGCGTTGTCGACCACTCCCTGCAGGAAGAGGTTGGCTTTCTCCAGCTGGTCGTAGAAGAAGAGATAGGCCTGAGAGAACTCCACCCTGAGCGAGTCGGTGCGCTGGGCGAAGGCCGACCTGAGCACGTTCATGCCGCTGAACATCCAGCACCGGCCCGACTGTTGCTGGTCGGTGATGCTCTGTGCGGGCGTCTCAACGCTGAAGTAGGTGTCTATTGCGCCTGCATTGGCATGGTTGCGGGCCAGTGTCTCGATAGAGTTGGCGGCAATGGCGTTGGCCAATGCGCGGTCGCTTGTGGTCATTTTCTGGCTGCTGCGTATCTCGTCGAGCATTGACTTGGATATGCCTCCCGCCTTGTTCTGGGCGTTTGCCGGGGCAGCCAGAGCTATTGCCACGGCGAAGAATAGTTGCTTTTTGTTCATTGTCGTATAATAAATAATGTGGTTCGTTGGCATTGGCGGCGCTGTCATGGGTTTTCGGCGAAGTACCGCCACAGTGGCGCGGCCATGAGCGCTTGCTTTATTTCCCCCTGTTCGAGCATGCGGCGCATCTCTTCGCGGCTAACCAAACACACCTCTATGTCTTCCGTCGGGTCAAGGTGCTGGCTCCCGATGCGCTCCACTCCGGTGGCCACGAAGCAGTGGGTGACGTTTGTCACGGTGCTGGCATTGGGCGAGACGACCATTGTTTCGCGCCACATGCCGCCCCCGAAGCCCGTCTCCTCCATCAGTTCGCGGCGTGCGGCGGCCTCGGGCTGCTCGCCCTGCTCCATCACTCCGGCCACAATCTCGTGGCATGTCTGACCTATGCCGTGGCGGTATTGCCTGACAAGCACAAACATTCCTTCGGCCGTGATGGCGATGACGTTGATCCAGTCGGGGTATTCCAAAACATAATATTCATCGTTGACGGTGCCGTCGGGCAGTTCTACCGTGTCGCGCCGTGCCGTCAGCCACGGTCTGCGAATGATGTAGTCGCTCTTTAGGGTGCGCCATTTCATGTCACGTTTGTCCATAAGTTGTTGTCGGTTATCAATTTTCAAAGTTAGTCAAATATCGCGAAACGGGCAAGCAAAACCGACATTTTAAACATTCCTTAAAGCAATTGAAGCAATAAAAACATATTGCATGAAAAAATGTTTAAATTAAATTTTGTCGATAAAAATAACTTGTTTATCTTTGCACCACACTTATACATTCAACAAATAGTTTAGATTATGAAGAAAGTAATGATGATGGTTGCGCTTTTGGTTGCAACAGTTGCAGCAAGCGCACAGGTTTATGTAGGAGGCGGAATCGGCATCGGTTCAAGCAAGGATGCCCATGCCGAGGGCGTGGATGTTGATGCTAAGACGACGTTTTACATTACTCCTGAGATAGGTTATAACCTCAGCGACAACTTGGCAGTTGGCATAGGGCTGGGCTACAACCACTCTAAGAAAGGCGATTTCAAGACCAACGGTTTCTCCATCGAGCCTTATGCGCGTTGGACTTTCGTCAAGTGGGAGCGCGCGAGCCTGTTCCTTGATGGCGGGATTGGCTATGCTACCAGCAAGCAGGAGACTTCGACAGACTTGGGCAACGGCAAGACTGCGTCTGTGGAGACCAAGAGCAGCAGCTTCTACATTGGCATTCGTCCGGGTGTGAAGGTGAACCTGACTGGCAAGCTGGCCCTCATCACAAAGGTGGGATGGTTAGGCTACAAGTGCATCATGCCCGACGGTGATGGCATGAAGAACGGTTCTGAGTTCGGCTTTGAGCTCAACGGCGAGGATCTTTCGTTCGGTTTGCAGTACACATTCTGACGTAAGCAAGTTTATTTGATACGTGCCCGGGCTTTCAGTCCGGGCTTTTTTTGTTTCAATGGTTACGTCGGCCTTGTGGGGTAGGGTGTGTTGTCGGGCGGTGAACGGGCGTGGCGTTTTCCTTGCACTGGCCGCCTGTCCGTACTGTCCGCAAGTTTTGCAATGCCCGAACGGGCCGTTTTACAGTCCAATACGGCCCGTTCGGGCTTGCCGTATGGCTCATTTGGCGCAGCAAAACGGTATGTTTTGCAACGTGTTGGCAATCAGATGGTTGGCTGGCGCCTGCCGGACGGCAATGGCGACTTGCCTTTGCAAGTCAGTTGCAGCGCCCTACTGGTAAGGCGTCGGTGGGCTATGTCGCGTTGCCGTTGGCTGAGGTGGCAGCCGCGTCGGGCCCGTCGCTCATCGTCTTACAAGTATCGACCCGCTCACGCCGGGCTCTTCGCTGTTTGCCTGCAGGGCGTAAATGCCGTGGGGCAGTGAGGACACGTCGATGCTGAACGTGTTTGTCGGCCCGGCATCCAGCGTGTGCTCCATCACCGATTGGCCGTTGATGGCGAACAGCCGCAGGCTTATTCGTTTCGCCGGGGCTTTGTCGAGGCATAGCTTTAGCATTCCTTCGGGGGATATGGCTGCACGCAGGCGCGCAGGCGAATTGGTGGCCAGGCCTTCCATGTCGTCGATGCCGAGCAGGTAGAGCAGCCCGTGGTGAGTGTCAATCTCGCCGTGGCCGTATTGGTTGTTGGGATAGTCGAGCCCGTCCTCCGGGCGGCGGCACGTATGGCTGAGCACGTCTTTGACATCGGCCGGCGTCAGCCGTGGGCACGCCTGCAGCCACAGCGCTATGGCCCCGGCAACAACCGGGGTGGCCATCGAGGTGCCTGTGTTTGAGTTCCAGGCGTAAGTGCGCCCATTGAAGCCGAAGCGGGCCACGTCGGAGCGTATGTCCGATGCCTCGGGATTGCTCTCTTCATAGTAGCTGCTGTATGCCGACACGATGTTGTCGCCCGGTGCCATGGCGTCGGGCTTGGTCAATCCGTCCATCGTGGGGCCCACAGAAGAGTAGTATGAGCGCACCCCGTCGTTGCGGCCGGGCTGGCTGTAGTCGAAGTATTGGCCTTGGTAGTTGGTGAATCCCGTGCGGTGGATGGTGGCCCCTACGGCCACAACAGCCCCGAAGCATGCCGGGGCGTGTATGTTGTGGCTCGTTTCGGCGTCGGCCGGGGCGCCCTCGGCCATGCCGTTGATAAACATCGAAGGCGAATAGCACCGCAGCGATGCGTCGGTTGCGGCCCCGCTCACCGTCACGGCCAGCACCCCGGCAGAGCTGAGCGGCGTGTCGCATTCGATAGCCACGTGGTAGATGCTGTCGCGGGTGGCCGTGGCCGCGGCGTAACGCTCTATGGTGGCCGTGCATCCATGGCTGCCGTTGCCGAGCCTGATGCTTACCACGGTGGCGGAGTCGGGCCCGCATTGCCATGAACCAACGGTGGTGGTGTCGTTGGCGGGGCTTCCGCAGGATATGAAATTGAGGCAGAACGGGCCGTTGGCCTCGACGAAGAAGCCGGCCTGGTTCTCTTGGCTGTATAGGCAGGAGCCGGCTTCGGGCCTGCCGGCAGGCTTGTCTACATAGTTGAGGTAGACCGACTCGTTGCCTGCCGAGGCCACGATGATGCGCCCCGGCCCCGTCAGTCGCTCGAGATATCGGCTGTAGAGGCTGTCCGAGCGGTTGTATTCCGGCACCGAGCCTTCGCTGAACGATGCCACGCAGGGCATCCCGCGTGTGGCTGCATAGTCGAAGATGTACTTGAAACCGAGCGCGTCGGTGGCCGATGTATACTTGTATGTGTCGTCGGGGGCAATCAGGTTGAGGTCGTTGCTTACGGCGTTGCTCACCAGGCAAAGGTCGCTCTCGTATGCCATTCCGCGGTATTGCGAGTCGTAACCGCTGCCTGCTGCAATGCCGGCGGTGTGGGTTCCGTGCGTCTGTTGCAGCCCGTCGGTTGAGTGGCTTTTGCCGATGATGGCGTCGGTGCCCCTGTATTCGCGCCCCACGGGAAAGCGGCTTGTGTCCGTCTCGGGGTCAAGCTGGTCCCAGAATGCGCTTATGCGGTACTTGGTGGCGGTGGAGTCGTAGAACGTAGGGTGGGTAACGTCAAAGCCGATGTCCATCACTCCGACCACAACGCCGTCGCCGGTGTATGCCTGTGGCAGCCACAGGCCATCGTATACTGGCGTGGCCCCGACCAGCGTTGCCGTGGTATCCATCGACGCGCGGCACGGTCGTGAAGCCTCGATGCGCCTTACGCAGGCAGCCGACGCAAGCGACTCGAGCCGGCCGACAGGCACGGTCACGATGTAAATGTCTTCACTCCTGTCGTAGACACGGCAACCGTTGGCTGCCAGTATGCTGTCGGCGGCAGTGGTGTCTATGCTCACAAAGGCCGTCATGAGCATTTGGCCGTCTCCCGGGGCAGCCTTTTTCTTTGTTTTCGACATGGCTGCCGCCTCCCTCACATAGGCCGACATCTTGTCGGTCACAGCCTGTATGGCCACCGCCTGCAATGCTGCCCACCATGCGGCAAGCATTGCGATGAATACCTTTCTCATGCTTGTAATCTTGTGGTTGCTGCTGCAAAAGAAGCAAAAAAAGCTGAGACAGGCAAGCAAAATGCAAAAAAGAGCCGCCACAATCCAGGCTGTGGCGGCTCTCTTCGTTATTTCTTTTCACTGTGCGGCCTATTTTTCCAGTCCGCGGTTTGCCAGTGTTGCGTTGATCAATGTTTGGTACTTGTCAAACTGTTCGGGCGTCAGTACGTAGCTCATGTACTTCATGTCTTTCTCAACGGCGCTGTCCATGAGGGCCTTGCGGTTGGCTTTGTCGGCCTCGGCCGCCGTCTTCAGGTCGCCGCGGAAAATGCGGTTGAGCGCCTCTACGCTGTTCATCTGGTCGAGGGTGAGCCCGAGTGTCTCGCCCAGTCGGCGCAGGTTGTAGCTGATGTCGTACGAGGCTGTGCTGTCGGCTTTGGCCATTGTGGCGCTCGTTGCGGCTGTGTTGGCTCCGGCTGCGTCCATTCCGTTCTTGTCTCCTGCAAATGTCATGGTCATGCTGAGCAGTGCCACGACTGTTAAATACAATCTTTTCATCTTTGTTACCCTTTCTTTTTTACTTAAATTACTACTTACTTAAACTCTGGCCGGTCAGTTTTCTGTGTTCTCTCTTTATCGATTTTCCACCGCAAAGATACGCCGAAATACGGTCAAAGCAATGGAATTTGCTTGTTGTGTGCGCAAACAGCCGCTTTAATTGATACAAGTCAAATAAGTGAAAGGATAACGGTTTTTTAATGGTTTCGCATTAACAATGGCCTTTTGCGTTTGTTTTCGAAATAAAATGAGTAACTTTGCAAGCAGTATCAAACCACATATCAAGATAATGGACAAACCACAGAACAAGTACATTGCCGTTGCTTACAAGCTTTACACGGCAGAAAACGGAGAGAGCAATTTGGTGGAAGAGGCAACCGAAGAGCGCCCCTTCCAGTTTATCAGCGGTTTCGGGGTAACCCTCGATGCCTTTGAGAAAGAGATAGCCGGGCTGGAGCCGGGAGCCGAGTTTGACTTTGAGCTGACCAAGGACGAGGCATACGGCGACTACGAAGAGGCCCACGTGCTCGACTTGGACCGCGAGATGTTTTGCATCAACGGCCATTTTGACCACGAGCATATATTCAAGGATGCAGTAGTTCCGCTGCAGAATGCCGACGGCAACCGCTTTTTCGGGCGCGTGCTCGACATCAGCGACGACAAGGTGAAGATGGACCTGAACCATCCGCTGGCCGGTCAGACGCTGCAGTTCAAGGGCCGTGTGCTCGAAAGCCGCGAGGCAACCAACGACGAGATACAGGCCATTATCAACCGCCTGAGCGGTGAGGGATGCGGTTGTGGCTGCGGCAGCTGTGGCGGAGACTGCGGAGACGGCTGCGGCGACGGCTGCGGTGAGCACGGCCATCACCATCATGGCGACAATGGCGGTTGCTGCGGAGGCCACTGCCACTCATGAGCCAAGGGCTTGGACGAATGTGACGGGGGTGGCCGTCGGCGGCCACTGCATGGCGAGGCCGGCCTTTAGGCAGGCCCTCTTGCCGTGAGTGACGGCCAGCATCCACCCCCGGCTGCCCTCAGTATCTTACATTTCACTTTTAAACATTACTATGATGCGCAATACTTTTGGCAATGTTTTCACGCTGACATCATTCGGCGAAAGCCATGGCGAGGCCGTGGGCGGTGTGATAGACGGCATGCCTGCCGGCATAGAGATAGACAAAGAGTTTATCCAGCATGAGCTTGAGCGCCGCCGCCCGGGGCAGAGCGCCCTGACAACGAGCCGCAAAGAGCCAGACCAAGTCGAGCTGCTCAGCGGGGTGTTTGAGGGCAAGTCGACCGGCGCCCCCATCGGTTTCGTGGTCAGGAACACCAATCACCACTCGCAAGACTATGAGAACTTGCGATGCCTGTTTAGGCCGTCGCATGCCGATTACACATATTATAATAAGTATGGGCTGCGTGACCATCGTGGCGGGGGGCGTTCGTCAGCCCGCATAACCATAAGCCGCTGCGTGGGCGGAGCCCTGGCCAAGCTGGCGCTGCGGCAGGTGGGAGTGAGCATTGCTGCCTATACGTCGCAGGTGGGCGACATCTGCACAGACCCCGACTACCGCCGTTACGACATTGCCGCCGCCGAGACCAATCCCGTGCGCTGCCCCGACAGCGAGGCGGCCGCGCAGATGGAGCAGCTCATAAGGAAGGTGAAGGCCGTCGGCGACACCATCGGCGGCGTTGTCACCTGCGTCATCAAAGGCTGTCCGCCGGGCCTGGGCGAACCCGAGTTTGGCAAGCTCCACGCGGCGCTCGGGGCGGCCATGCTTAGCATCAATGCCGTGAAAGGCTTTGAATATGGCGAAGGTTTTGCCGGTGTTACGGCGAGAGGCTCGCAGCAGAACGACGTGTTTGTCAACCGCGGCGGGCGCATTGCCACGGCAACCAATCACAGCGGCGGCATACAGGGCGGCATAAGCAATGGCGAGGACATTTACTTCAGGGTGGCGTTCAAGCCTGTGGCCACGGTGCTGATGGAGCAGCAGACCGTAGACATGGGCGGCGAGCCTACGCGGTTCACGGCCCGCGGGCGCCACGACTCGTGTGTTGTGCCGCGTGCGGTGCCCGTGGTCGAGGCCATGGCGGCCATGACGCTGCTCGACTATTACCTCATGGCCAAGACAGTGAGGCTGTAGCCTCGGCTTGAGGTGGGCCTCAGGCCCGTGAGGAATGGGCCGTAGCCATTTGTGCAGGGGCGCTTGCCGTTGTGGGCGTACACCGAATTTTGATTCAAAAAACATAGCAAAATGCTTGCTAATTTCGCAAAACGTTCGTATCTTTGCATACGTAATATCATGGATTTGGGAAAATCCAGATACGACATTAGTTAAGTCTAGTTTAGTTTTTGTGTTGGTTGAGGGCGGTCGGAAGGGCTGCCCTCATTTTTTGTGTGGCGTTTTCTGCGGCATGGCGGCAGCCCCGTCCCATGCCTCCGGGCGCGTTGCCGGCCCTGAAAGTTTACCGTAACATTGTTTTACATATTCCGTTTGGCTGAGGCAGCTGCATTGAACACCGTTGCGAAACAGGCCGTTCCGTATTGCCAAAAGGCCCGTATTGCATTGTGAAACGGGCCGTTCGGCACCTCGATTCGGCCCGGATTGCAATCCGCTGGCGCTCAGGTGGTTGGTCGGAAGGGCTATGGCGGTAATGCTTTATTACAAAAGTGCGTAGGCAGCAAGGGGCAGCCCCATTGCCTGCCACTGTTGTTGCAGCATGCCCCGGCGGTGAAGGCAGCCTTTGGCATGGCGTCTGATAAAATGTGAAGTCGACAATAAAAAACTTTCGATTTATTTGTATAGTTCGCAAAAATGTTATACTTTTGCAGGCAGATAAACTACAAACGAATAGTCATGAGTAAGTTGAACGCATCTTTTTACTACTTTTTTTATTTTTACTTTGCAAGGAATTGTGAAGCGGGAAGTTGCGTGTAAATTTCAACTTATGGCAAGATAAAACCAATGAAGGTTTACAGTCAGAATCCCGCTCCATCGACGATGAGGCGGGATTTCTCGTAAGATATGTAATGAAACAAAACATCATAGACACAAAATGAAGAGAGTAGCAATACAAGGATTCGTAGGGTCGTTCCACGACATAGCGGCTCATCAGTACTTCAACGGCGAACAACTGCAGCTTGTTTGCTGCGCAACGTTCGAAGAAGTGTTTGAGAACTTGGCCAAAGACCCCACGATGATTGGCATGACGGCAATAGAAAACACCATCGCCGGCAGCCTGCTGCACAACTACGAGCTGTTGCGCGAATCAGGGCTAACGGTGGTTGGCGAGCACAAGCTGCACATCTCGCACTGCATCTGTTGCCTGCCCGACGACTCGTGGGAGACGATAAGAGAGGTCCACTCGCACCCGGTGGCCCTCATGCAATGCCGCCAGTTCCTGTCGGGCCATGCCGACCTGAAGGTGGTTGAGTGTGAAGACACGGCCGGCGCGGCCAAGGACATTGCCGTGGCAGCACGTCGCGGGTGTGCCGCTATATGCAGTTCGTCGGCTGCCCACATCTATGGCATGAAGGTGTTGGAAGACCATATCGAGGACAACAAGCACAACTTCACGCGCTTCCTCGTGTCGTGCAATCCCGGCAAGGCCGATTTCCTGCGCCCGCTCGAGAAGGCCAACAAGGCCAGCCTTGTCTTTGCGCTGCCCCACGAGGAAGGTTCGCTGTCGCAGGTGCTTAGCATCTTGTCGTTCTACAAGATAAACCTGACCAAGATTCAGTCGCTTCCCATCATCGGGCACGAATGGGAGTATCTGTTCTACGTGGATGTCACGTATGACAACCTGACGCGATACAGGCAGAGCATCGATGCGATAACGCCGTTGACAAGGGAACTAAAAATATTGGGAGAGTATCAAGATGGAAAGCAATCTGCATAAAGGCATAAAGCCGGCCGAGCGGCTCGGGCACGTAAGCGAATATTATTTCAGCCGCAAGTTGAAAGAGGTGGCACGCCTCAACGCCGAGGGGAAAGACATAATAAGCCTCGCGATAGGCAGCCCCGACATGCCTCCGTCGGAGCAGACGGTGGACAAGCTGTGCGAGGTGGCGCGCCAGCCGGGCGCCCACGGCTACCAGCCCACGATGGGTACGCCCGAGCTCCGGCGGGCCATGGCGGGCTTCTACCGCCGCTGGTATGGCGTGGAGCTCGACCCCGAGACCGAAATACTGCCGCTGATAGGCAGCAAGGAGGGCATACTCCACGTTACCCTGGCCTTCGTCAACCCCGGCGACGAGGTGCTTGTGCCCAACCCCGGCTATCCCACTTACACCTCGCTGAGCAAGATTCTCGGGGCGAAGGTTGTGAATTACGACCTCAACGAGGCCGACGGGTGGCAGCCCGACTTCGACAGTCTGGAGCGCATGGACCTCAGCCGGGTAAGGCTCATGTGGACAAACTATCCCAACATGCCCACCGGGGGCAACGCCCGCATGCAGACATACGAGCGGCTCGTGAGGTTCGCACGCGAGCATTCGATTGTCGTGGTCAACGACAACCCGTATTCCTTCATACTCAACGACCACCCCATGTCGCTTCTGCAGGTGCCGGGGGCAAAGGAATGCTGCATCGAGTTCAACTCTATGTCGAAGAGCCACAACATGCCCGGGTGGCGCGTGGGGCAGTGCTCGTCGAACGCAACGTTCATAAGCTGGATCCTGAAGGTGAAGAGCAACATCGACAGCGGAACGTTCAGGGGCATCCAGCTGGCCGCCGCCGAGGCTTACGCCAACGATGCCGAGTGGCACAGGCAGGCTAACGTCGAGACTTACAGGCGCCGCCGGGTGTATGCCGAGAAGATAATGGCGGCGCTGGGATGCACGTTCGACAGTTCGCAGGTGGGCATGTTCCTGTGGGGGCGCATACCCGATGTGTACCAGGATGCCGAGGAGCTAACCGAGATGGTGCTGCATGAGGCGCGTGTGTTCATCACGCCCGGCTTCATATTCGGCTCAAACGGCAGGCGGTACATACGCATATCGCTTTGCGCCAAAGACGAGAAGCTGCAGGAAGCGCTGTGCAGAATAGAGCAGATGGTGGCCGGGCGGCCACGCTGAGCCGGCACCGCAACAGGGCGATGGGCGCATGGATGCGGCATGGCCCGGGCGGCAGTGCCGAAAAGGATAAAACAAACAATAAAATGAAATAACGACTATGGAACTTGAATTAGAACCGTTGAGACTCCCCAGCGACACCGAGCGGCCCTTCGTCATTGCCGGCCCGTGTTCGGCGGAGACAGAAGAACAAGTGATGGAAACGGCCAGGCTGCTGGCCATGAAGGGATGCCGCATGTTTAGGGCGGGGGTGTGGAAGCCCCGCACAAAGCCCGGAGGGTTTGAAGGCAACGGCGAGAAGGCCCTGCCGTGGCTCGTGCGCGTAAAGCAGGAGACGGGCATGCTCGTGGCCACCGAAGTGGCTACGCCGGAGCATATCGAGCTTGCCTTGAAGTACGGGATAGACATTCTGTGGGTCGGGGCGCGCACTTCGGCAAACCCGTTTGCCATGCAGGCCATGGCCGACGCGCTCAAGGGAGTAGACATACCCGTCTTTGTGAAGAACCCGGTAAACCCCGACCTGGAGCTGTGGATAGGCGCGATGGAGCGCATCAACCAAGCCGGGATAAAGCGGATGGCCGCTGTTCACCGCGGATTTTCGAGCTATGACAAGAAGATATACCGCAACCTGCCCATGTGGCAGATTCCCATCGAACTGCACCGGCGCATACCTGAGCTGCCCATGATATGCGACCCGAGCCACATAGGCGGCCGCCGCGAGTTGATAGCGCCGCTGTGCCAGCAAGCTCTCGACCTCGGTTTCGACGGCCTTCTCATCGAAAGCCACTGCGATCCCGACAAGGCTTGGAGCGACGCCAAGCAGCAGGTGACGCCCGATGTGCTCGACTACATACTCAGCCTGCTTGTCGTTCGCAGCGAGACAAACACGACAGAGGGCATCGCTGTGCTGCGTAAGCAGATTGACGAGATAGACAACCAGCTCATGGAACTGCTTGCCAAGCGCATGCGTGTGTGCCGCGAGATAGGCCAGTATAAGAAAGAGCACAACATGACAGTGCTTCAGTCGGCACGCTACAGCGAGATTCTTGACAAGCGTGGGGCACAGGGCTCGCTGTGCGGCATGAGCCCCGAGTTTGCAACAAATGTGTTTGAGCTTATCCATGGCGAGTCGGTAAGGCAGCAGATGGAGATAATTAACAAGTAGGCAGCGCCCATGCAGGGGCTCCGGTTGGTGTGTTCCGGTGGTGCACCGTGGCGTGGCTGTTATCGCGCCGGTGCGCGCCCGGGCCATGCCGGGGCTGTATTGTGGCGTTGCATCAATCATTAATATATAAGTAATATGAGGATTCTGGTTATGGGAGCCGGCAAGATGGGGAGCTTTTTCCTTGATTTGCTGAGCTTCGACCACGAGATGGCGGTGTATGAAAAAGACCCGGTTAGGATGCGGTTTACTTACAACTGCCGCAGGTTTACGTCGTTGGACGAGGTAAAGGAGTTTCGCCCGGAGCTCTTGATAAATGCCGTGACGGTGAAATACACCATTTCTGCCTTCAAGGAAGTGATGCCGTATCTGCCCGACGACTGCATCGTGAGCGACATAGCCTCGGTGAAGACCGGGCTGAAGGAGTTTTACCAGCAGTGTGGCCACCCCTATGTCTCAACCCACCCGATGTTCGGTCCCACCTTTGCCAACCTGCAGCAGCTGAGCGAAGAGAACGCCATCGTGATCAGCGAGGGCGACTACATGGGCCGCATCTTCTTCAAAGACCTGTACAGGAGGCTCGACCTGAGTGTCTATGAATACACTTTCGATGAACACGACCGTACCGTTGCCTATTCGCTGAGCATACCATTTGTGAGCACATTCGTCTTTGCTGCCGTCATGAAGCACCAGGACGCGCCGGGAACGACGTTCAAGCGCCACATGAAGATAGCCAAAGGCGTGCTCGGCGAGGACGACTATCTGTTGCAGGAAATACTGTTCAACCCATACACCGGTTGCCAGGTGGAGCGGATAATGGATGAGATGCGCGAGCTGCTGGGCATCATCGAGCACAAGGATGCCAAGGCTATGAAGGCCTATCTCACAAAGATTCGTAATAATGTGAAAAAGGATTTAGACCTGAATTGACCGCAATGCCGTTGGCATGGATTTTGTATTGTAAGATGAAAAAGAACATATATGGCAGCAGGTAAATGGATTGGCAGCTTCCTTGGGTGGATGGCTGGCGGCCCGCTCGGAGCATTGGCGGGCCTGGTGATAGGGGCAATGTTTGATTACGGCATGGATTCCGTAAACACGCCCGATACGGGAGGCAGTGCCACGGGCGGCTCACCGTATGGCAGCGGGCGCGTTTACGAGGGCCAGCGCAACAGTTTCCTGTTTGCCATGTTGGTGCTCGTGTCTTATGTAATCAAGGCCGACGGGCGCGTGATGCATTCGGAGATGGAGTTTGTGAGGCGCTTCTTGCGCAGCAACTTCGGCGAAGGGGCGCTCAGGCAGGGCGAGGAGATACTCGGAAAACTGTTTGAAGAGCATAAGCGGGTGGGCAACGTGGCTTTCCGCAACACCGTGGCCGACTGCTGTGCTCAGATGTCTGCCAACATGGACTACGCCCAGAGGCTCCAGCTTCTGAACCTGCTCGTGCTGCTGGCAAAGGCCGACGGCAATGTGGTGGGCGAGGAGGTAGAGGCCATCAGGGAGTGTGCCGCGTGGCTGCGCATGGCCTCTTCGGATGTCGACTCCATGCTCAACCTCGGCGGCGACAGCCTTGAGGCTGCCTACAAGGTGCTCGGGGTGCCGCCCACAGCCACCGACGACGAGGTGCGCAAGGCCTATCGCAAGCTGGCCCTTGAGCATCATCCCGACCGCGTGGCGGCCTTGGGCGAAGACATCAGGAGGGCCGCTGAAAAGAAATTCCAGGACATCAATGAAGCCAAAGAGCGCATATACAAGGCCCGGGGGATGTAAACCCCGGGTCTTTTTTGTTGCCCCGTGCCCATGGGGGATGTTGTTTTGCAATGGGAGAATGCATTTTGCATATACTTGAATATAACTGACTAAAAAGTGCTGTGGCCGCCGCCGGTTTGCGGCATGTGTCGTTCTGCATTGCCGTTTAGCTCGTTTTGCGCTGCAAGACGGGTCGTTTCACAGTCTGAAACGGCACGTTTGGCAACCAGGAACGGCCGATGTTGCAACACGTTGGATGCCAGAAGGTTATGCAGGGCCGGCGTTGCTGTTGCCTTTAACATAATAATGTTAACGCCAAAGCGGCCGTCATGCTGTTGCGGTTAGTGTGGGCTTGCCGGATGGAGCAGGGACGTTTGGAAACAAAAACTCCCGGTGTGACCATGCTGTCACACCGGGAGCGTTGTTTGGCCCGTGGCCTTCAATCTTCACGACCGAAGGCAGCAAGCGTATGTTTTAGTCAATCTTCACCTTGTTGACGGTGATGCCAGTCTGGGCAGTGCGCTTGATTACGTATATGCCTGTCGGCAGTCCGTTGGCAGCTTCGGCCGGTGTCACGTTGGCCTTGCTGCGTACCAGTCGTCCGTTGATGTCGAAAATCTCGATGTCTCCCGGCTCTGTGCCTATGCTTCCAATGCCGTCTGCAATGGTGTTGTTGACCGTTAAGGGCACATATATGTCTGCTGCGCCGCGAGAAGCCAGCTTGACATAAGCCTCATGCACGCCTACGTCTTTAGAGTTGAACGACACTGTGAACGAGCCGCCCGTTGCAGGCAGGGTGGCCGTAGACACCTTGAACTTGCTCTTGTTGGGGCCTCCAACAGTCAGCTTGATAGGCTCCACGAGGTTGGTTGCCGTCACTTCCACAGCGTCGGACACGGCGTCTTCGCCTTGTACGGCCACAAAGGCCAGGTTTTGCATCGAAGTCCTGATGGTGCCGAGGTCGGTTCGGCCATAGCTAACGTCGTCTATGTAATAGGTGGCAGAGTTGTTACGCCCGCGCGTGCTCTTGAAGCGGAAGGCCATGAAGAACTCGTCGGCTATGTTCTGCCCGGTCAGGTCGATGTGGAACTCTTGCCACTCGCCGCTTTGGTCGGCCAGGTAAGGCATGTTGAACCCGTCTACCGGACCCACATACATGTCACCATCGGCAAGGTCGATGTAGCATAGCTCGAGCTGGTCTGTCTGGTTGTCTCTCAGATAGTCGCCCCTGACCCTGAACGTGAACATCTTGGTTGCAGAGTTGGCGAAGTCGAGCGGCGGCGTGACAAGCATCATCTCGCAGTCTTCCTCGTTGCCTTCGAGCACGTTGCTGTCGTAGGCTGTTACCTTTGCGGCGCGCTCTCCGGCCGACTCATCCTCTGCCGGGAACTCATAGCCCCACCATGCACGCTTGCCCTTCATGGCCAGGTTCTTCCATCCGCTGATAGACAGCGGCTTGTTCTTAGTCACTCCGTCGAATTGCTCATTGAGCAGTTTTACGGGGTTGGAAGCGTCGAGCGGCAGGTCGTCGCCCTCTTTGCCGGGTTCGGGCTCGGTGCTTTCCACGGCCTTGCCCTTGAGCTTCACGCGCACGGTGTCTATGGCGAGGCTGTATATCACAATCTCGTTCTCATAGTCGCCGACGGCTTTCGGGGCGAAAGTAACCTTCACTTCGGCCTTTCCGTCTTTCATTAGCATCGACGTGCCGAGTATGAACGAGCCAGCGTCTTTCATCTTGAGGTATGCATAGTCGGGCAGGTAGGCAGTGGTGACCGTTATAGTCTGTTCTTGCCTTTCGCCAACCTTGGCTTCAAACTGTGGCACCTCGGCCGGCTCGACAGTGACCCTTGGCGGGTTCTGCTCGTCGGTGGCATAGGCCGAAAGGCTGATGGCCTGGTAAACGTCGGGCATCTGCGGACAGTCGATGAGCAGCCTTGCGCTGTGCTTGCCTATGGCAACGGGGTTGTAGGAAACCACTACGTCGGTCTCGCTCGTGCCTGCCGGTATCGTTGTTTCAGACAGGCTGAACAGCTTGCGGTCGGTGCCGGTTATCTCAAGGGTGGTAGGTGCCGGCATGTTTACGGCGCTGATGTGTACAGTGCCAACCACAGTGGACTTTCCGATGAAGCCGGCCGCCATGTCAAACTTGTTGGGCGACACCGTGAGCGAGGGCTCGGCAACCACGGCGGGTGTTATGTCGGCTGCGCTTCGCGGCGCTATGAGCACGGCACCGGTCGACGTAGACAGGCCCGTTATGTTGACAGTGCCTGTAGGCACGGGCGTGCCTATAAGCGAAGTGCCGTCGAATATGCGTATCTTGCCTTCGCCGGTAGCGTCGGTAACGGTAGGTTGCGCCATTCCTTCTTCAAAGGTTGCGCCTTCGTCCACGCCGGTTATGGTGGCGTTCTCCACCCTCACGAGCCTGTTGACGTAATCCTTCGGGCTGGCTTTGAGCGTAGCCAGGGTGACTGTTGTGGGCTCGGCCGTGTTGCCTTCGGACACAACCTGGCCCAGCGTGGCTGATGTGGGGATGAACGACATGGCGCCGAACACCGACGTGATGTTGCCGATGAACCCGGTGAGCTTGTCGCCCTCCTTATATGTAGCCTGCAGATACTGGTAGTCGTCTCTTACGAGCATGCCTCCCGTTGCGTCCTGGAGGTAATACTCCGGCATGCCGTTGCCCTTGTTGACGAAGGTAACCACGGCCTCGCCGGTGTAGCGGTAGGTGAGGTAGTCGTCGGGGTTTTCGGCGGCAAACTCACTCAGTGTGGCTATTGGCTTTACGGGCATGGTAATCCATGTGGCTTCCATCTCTACGGCATCACGGCCCGGTGTGCTGAAGGTTATGGTGGCCTTGCCGTTCTCTGTCACCGGCGTCAGCGTGAACGTCACGTCCTTTCCCTGCTCGGTCTGGGCCTCTGCGGCTGTTACAGTGGTGACAGACGGCTTCAGTTCGTCGCCCGTTACGGCGATGGTTATGTCGCCCTGCAGCTTGTCGCCCCTGACGTTGACTACAGCTGTCTGCGGGTCGCCGCTGTAGACATAGCTGAAGTTGAGCGCGCTCTCGCTCAGTGTTATTGACGGAGCGTCGTCGTCGGGCTCGTCGTTGCCGGTGAACAGGCCGGCGTAAGTGTCGGCCACGCGCAATGCACCGACCAGAAGCGTGGGCGCTGTGCCTTTCGACGACGTTCCCTGGCGGAGCTCAATGCCCTGCAGTCCGTAATTGGACACGCCCGAGCCCGACTTGTTCGGGTCGATGGCGGCGTCGGCCTGGGCCGGCTCTTCGGTGTAGCTGGCCGGGTTGACAAACAGCGACACACCGTCTTGCCGCTCGCCTGCAGCCCCAATCTCATACTTTACCACAATTAGGTAAGTCTGCCCTGTGCTGAAAGTTTGCCCGGCAAATGTCGGGTCGGCGGCTCCGCGCTCCACTCCGAGGCGGTATTTGCCTTCTTCGTCGGCCTTGTCTATATAGAGCCTTCCGAGCTCGGTACCGGTCTTTCCGTCGGCCACGGGAGAGCTTTTCGTGCGTACCACGAGCGACATGACGTAAATCGGGCCGGTTGGTTCCTTCGACACGTTGATGAGCGCCGAGTAGTACAGGTTGCCCTCCTTGACGCCGTCGTCGTTCGGGTCGAAGCGTGCCACGAGGTCTTCTGCCGTTTTCTCCGGCCCGAGCTCAATGCTCTTGCCCTTCACCCCGCCCGGGTAACCGGCGTAGTCGAGCGTCTTGTCTACAACTTGTATCGGCGAGTCGGGGTTGGTTCCATACTTTACCCATGGGCCTTGGCCGTAAAGCGCCCCCACCGGGTAGTTGAAATTGTCTTGCCACGATAGCTGTGCACCGACGTCGGCGGGCACTGCAAACAGCATGGTCAGTAGCAGTGTGGCATAAGCTAACGTTTTGTTTAGTTTTCTCATAAACTAGTTTTAAAATGAAAGATAAGTAAGAAGGAGACCTCTCACCATGAAGTCTCGTTTGCAAATATAGTGATTTTATGATATGAAAACAAATATTTTGAGTATAAAATGAATCATTTTCTCATGTTTTATACAATTGTGCCTGCGTTTCGTGTCGACTGTGCCGCCACGGCCGTTGTTGGCGCACGTAGATTTTGCAGGCCGTCAATGCCTGTGCCGCCACGGCGCCGTTGGGGCGGGCCGGCTTTGTCTTTGTCTGTCAATATCAGTCGTTTAGCATCGCAAAACAGGTCGTTTCGCCATGCAAAATGGCCTGTTTTGCAACATGAAACAGGCCGTTTTGTAATGCGTTGACAGCCAAGCTGTTATGTTGCCGCTCACCCGTGGCCGCCTTTGCCGTGCGAGACAGCGCCGCCGTCCCGCCCGCCGCCCCCACCCGGGCAATCGGCTTGCGGGTCGGCTCCGCCGTGTTGCACACCTCAAATGTTTGTGCGCAATTTGGCTCCCCGGCGTTTTAAAATACTTTAAAACATCTTTTCCAAATTTGCTTTTCTTGATAATATAGATTATCTTTGCATAAGATAGGTTGCGTTCGGCGTGCACTGACATCCAGACATTGCAGCCGTTTGCGCGATAATTGCAGGGCATAATGCATTAAGACAACAGATTATACATAATCATAATATGTTTGAGAACTTAAGCGACAGACTTGAACGCTCATTCAAGATACTGAAGGGCGAAGGGAAGATAACCGAAATCAACGTGGCGGAGACACTGAAGGATGTTCGCCGCGCACTGCTCGATGCTGACGTAAACTATAAGGTTGCAAAGACATTTACCGACACCGTCAAGCAGAAGGCTCTCGGCATGAACGTGCTGACGGCCGTTAAGCCTGGCCAGCTCATGGTTAAGATAGTCCACGACGAACTGGCCGAGCTCATGGGAGGCAAGGCCTCTGACTTGCACCTCGATGGCAAACCGGCTATAATACTCATGTCCGGACTGCAGGGCTCGGGCAAGACAACTTTCAGCGGCAAGCTGGCCAACATGCTGAAGGCAAAGAACCGCAAGAACCCATTGCTCGTGGCATGCGACGTTTACCGTCCGGCAGCCATCGAACAGCTGGGTGTCGTGGGGCAGACAGTGGGCGTGCCGGTGTATTCGGAGCCCGGAAACAAGGATGTGGTGGCCATTGCCAACAATGCCATCCGCGAGGCGCGGGCCAAGGGCAACGACGTGGTAATCATCGACACCGCGGGCCGTCTGGCCATCGATGAGCAGATGATGGACGAGATAGCTGCGCTCAAGCAGGCCGTAAACCCCGACGAGACGCTCTTCGTGGTAGACGCGATGACCGGACAGGATGCGGTGAACACAGCCAAGGAATTCAACGACAGGCTCGACTTCGACGGCGTGGTGCTCACCAAGCTCGACGGCGACACCAGGGGCGGAGCTGCACTGTCGATACGCACCGTGGTGACGAAGCCAATCAAGTTTGTGGGTACCGGCGAGAAGATGGAGGCCATTGATGTGTTCCATCCCGACCGAATGGCCGACCGCATACTTGGCATGGGCGACATCGTGAGCCTTGTTGAGCGTGCCCAGGAGCAGTTCGACGAGAAGCAGGCCAAGGAACTCGAGAAGAAGATACGCAAGAACCAGTTTGACTTCAGCGACTTCCTCAACCAGATACAGCAAATAAAGAAGATGGGCAACCTTAAGGACTTGGCTGCCATGATACCCGGTCTCGGCTCGAAGATAAAGGACATCGACATCGACGACAGTGTGCTCAAGAGCATCGAGGCCATAATCAACAGCATGACGCCAAAGGAGCGCTCAAACCCGAAAATCATCAACCAAAGCCGCAGGATGCGCATAGCCAAGGGGTCGGGCACAACATTGCAGGACGTCAACAGGCTCATGAAGCAGTTCGACCAGATGCGCACGATGATGAAGCTCGTCACCGGCACGTCTAACAGCAAGATGATGCAGATGGCCAACGCCATGCGTCAGATGAAAGGAAAACTATGATAACCCAAAACGATATGCAACTAATTGACGGAAAGGCTACTGCAGCCAAGATTAAGGAAGAGATAGCAGAAGAGGTCGCCCGCATCGTCGCCAACGGCGGAAAGCGCCCGCATCTCGCGGCCGTACTCGTGGGGCACGACGGCGGTTCGGAGACTTATGTCAAGAACAAGGTCATAGCTTGCGAGGCTTGCGGGTTCAAGTCGTCGCTCATACGCTTTGAGGACAGCGTGACGGAAGCGGAGCTGCTGGAGTGTGTGGCGGGGCTCAATGCCGACCCGGACGTTGACGGCTTCATAGTGCAATTGCCCCTGCCGAAGCACATCGACGAGCAGAAGATTATCGAAGCAATCGACTATCGCAAGGACGTCGATGGCTTCCATCCAATCAACGTGGGGCGCATGGCCATCGGATTGCCGTGTTTCATCTCTGCCACACCGCTCGGAATATTGACACTCTTGCGCCGTTATGACATCGAGACCAGCGGCAAGAAGTGCGTCATTCTGGGGCGGAGCAACATCGTTGGCAAGCCTATGGCGCAGCTGATGATGCAGAAGCAGTATGGCGACGCCACCGTGACGGTGTGCCACAGCCATTCGGCCAACCTGAAGGATGAGTGCCGCGAGGCCGACATTATAATAGCCGCAATAGGCCGCCCAGACTTCGTCACGGCCGACATGGTGAAGGACGGCGCCGTAGTCATTGACGTTGGCACCACGCGTGTGCCCGACCCGACACGCAAGAGCGGCTTCCGCCTCAATGGCGACGTCAAGTTCAGCGAGGTGGCGCCTAAGTGCTCGTTCATCACTCCGGTGCCCGGTGGGGTGGGGCCGATGACGATTTGCTCGCTCATGAAGAACACATTGGCCGCAGGAAAGAAAGAATACTATAAATAAGGAGAACCTAAACATGACCGCAGAAGAATATTACAAGCTCGGCAATCGCTACCGGCAGGAGGGCAACTGGCAACTGGCCATCAACAATTACGTGGCCGCCGTGGAGCAGGATCCCGAAAGTCCGGCCGCCGAAGCAAAGAGAATGCTCGACGACATATTGAACTTTTACAATAAGGATGCCTATAATCCTTAGTCAGATAGCTTAAACCAGATTAAAGAAAGGAGAATACTTTATGGGTACAATCAGAGGCGCTATTGTAGTAAACACAGACAGATGCAAGGGATGCGGGCTCTGTGTGGAATCCTGTCCGCAGGATGTCATTGCGCGAGGAAAGAGAGTTAACGTCCACGGATACCCTTTTGTGGAGGTAGTGAAAGGCGATGCTTGTATAGGATGCGCGTCATGCGCCATAGTATGTCCTGACGGATGCATCACTGTTTACAGGAAAAAAATGGAGGAATGAAAGCTATGGCAGACAGAGAAGTGACACTGATGAAAGGCAACGAGGCGATAGCCCGTGCCGCTATTCGTTGTGGAGTTGACGGATATTTCGGCTATCCTATCACACCGCAGAGTGAGGTCATCGAGACACTGGCTCTCGAAAAGCCCTGGGAGACCACCGGCATGGTGGTGCTGCAGGCAGAGAGCGAGGTGGCGTCAATCAACATGTTATACGGCGCCGCCGGTGCCGGCAAGCGGGCCATGACGTCGTCGTCAAGCCCAGGTGTGGCCCTGATGCAGGAGGGCATTGCCTACATGGCAGGTGCTGAGCTTCCCGGCGTCATAGTCAACGTACAGCGCGGAGGCCCCGGCCTCGGCACCATCCAGCCATCGCAGAGCGACTATTTCCAGGCCACACGTGGCGGTGGCAACGGTGACTACTACGTGATAGTGCTTGCACCGAACTCTGTTCAGGAGATGGCCGACTTCGTTGACCTTGCCTTTGAGCTTGCTTTCAAGTACCGTATACCGGCAATGATACTTAGCGACGGCGTCATTGGGCAGATGATGGAGAAAGTTGTGCTGCCTCCGTTCAAGCCCCGCCGCACGGAAGAGGAAATAATGAAGGAGTGCCCATGGGCCACGTTTGGCTGCATAGGTGGCAGGAAGCCTAACATAATAACGTCTTTGGAGCTGCAGCCCGAAGCAATGGAGGCCCACAACATCCACCTGCAGAAGAAGTATGATGAGATACGCCGGACAGAAGTTCGCTATGAGACACAGCAGTGCGATGACGCAGACTACATCATCGTGGCGTTCGGCAGCGCGGCCCGCATAGCCCAGAAGGCCATTGAGATTGCCCGCGAAGAGGGCATAAAGGTTGGTCTTTTCCGCCCGATAACGCTGTGGCCTTTCCCGTCAGAGCAGGTAGATGCCGTGGCAAGGGGCAAGAAGGGCGTGCTCGTGGCCGAGATAAATGCCGGCCAGATGGTAGAGGACGTGCGCCTGGCCATAAACGGCAAAGAGCCCGTTGAGCATTTCGGACGCTTGGGCGGCATTGTGCCCGATCCGGATGAGATAGTGAATGCACTGAAGACAAAACTTATGTAAGGAGGCTATAAGATGGAAAATATAATTTCGCCTGACAATCTTGTCTATAAGAAACCGACGTTGATGAACGATGTCCCGATGCATTATTGCCCGGGATGCAGCCACGGTGTGGTTCACAAACTGGTGGCTGAAGTGATAGAAGAGATGGGCATGAGCGACAAGGCCATTGGCGTCAGCCCTGTGGGGTGTGCTGTGTTTGCCTATCGCTACATTGACATTGACTGGCAGGAGGCTGCCCATGGGCGTGCTCCAGCCGTAGCAACAGGCATCAAGAGGCTGTGGCCCGACCGTCTGGTGTTTACATACCAGGGCGACGGCGACCTTGCCTGCATAGGCACAGCCGAGACGGTGCACGCGCTGAACCGTGGCGAGAACATCACCATAATATTCATAAACAATGCCATATATGGCATGACCGGAGGCCAGATGGCGCCCACAACGCTGCTCGGCCAGAAGACCAGCACCTGCCCATACGGGCGTGAGGCGTCGCTGCATGGCTATCCGTTGAAAATCACCGAGATGGCTGCGCTGATGGAAGGGACATGCTATGTGACCCGCCAGAGCGTGGATACGGTGGCTTCAATACGCAAGGCGAAAAAAGCGATACGCAAGGCTTTCCAGGCCTCGATGGAAGGAAAGGGAAGCTGCCTTGTTGAAATTGTCGCTACATGTAACAGCGGTTGGAAGCTCACCCCGGTGCAGGCCAACAAGTGGATGGAAGAGAACATGTTCCCGTTCTACCAGAAAGGCGACCTCAAGGATACTATCTGATGGTGTTTGCTCCTAACTATTATCAATGTTTTTTAAAGCAGACTTATTATGAAGAAAGAGATTATAATATCGGGCTTTGGCGGACAGGGCGTGCTGTCGATGGGTAAAATCCTTGCTTATTCGGGCCTGATGGAGGACAAGGAGGTTACGTGGATGCCGGCATACGGTCCGGAGCAACGCGGTGGCACAGCCAATGTGACGGTCATTGTGAGCGACGACAAGATTTCGTCGCCTATATTGAGCACTTACGATGTTGCCATTGTGCTCAACCAACCGTCGCTCGAGAAGTTTGAACCGAAGCTGAAGCCCGGTGGAATACTGATATACGACGGTTATGGCATCATCAATCCGCCGACGCGGAAAGACATCACCGTGTACAGGATTGACGCCATGGACAAGGCTGCCGAGATGAAGAATGCCAAGATATTCAACATGATTGTGTTGGGCGGATTCCTAAAGGTGTGCCCCATCATCAGCAATGATGGTATAGAGAAGGCCCTGAAGAAGACTCTGCCCGAGCGTCACCACGGTCTCATTCCGCTTAACATGCAGGCTCTCGAAGAGGGTGGCAAGATTATAAAGCAGATGTGACGATGGCTCAATATGGCTGTCATTCAGCCTGCACAGACTGTTGCATGGTTGCTTGCCGGCATTGATTTAATGCACAATACCGCGGCCGCAAGTGCTCATTGAAGCGCTTGCGGCCGTATTCTTTTACCCAATACGGTGGTTGGCGCCCACCGTGGTCACACCCGATAGGCCTGCGAGTTGGTTGCTGTATTTGGCTTTGGTGTGGCGGCTTGCGTCGAGATGACCAGGTAGGGAAGATGCCGCGTTCAGGCATTGAGCATTTGCATGGCATGATATAAATATGCAGACAGCCACCCAGCGGTCTGTGGGCTTATTGTGGTATGGTGTGTTTGCCCGGTTTTCCCTGTCTTGCCCTTGCCGTTGGTGCGGCAGCCAGCCAATGCCATCCCACCCCCGTCGGCCGTCGCCGCCATGCCGTTCAGGCGTTTAACGTCCGGGCGGCGGGCGTTACTCTTGGCGTAGCAGCCGTTGTATAGGTGCCGCCCCGCAACCTCCATGCCACGGTGATGGCGGATGTTTCTGTAAATGTTGTTTCCTTATCGGCCTTGTGGCGCAACCGGCAGAGCCACAGTGGCTTGCCGGCACCACGCCGTCGATGGTGCCGAATGGGCTGTTTCGCAATGCAGTATGGCCTGTCTTGCATTGCCATACGGCCTGTTTTGCGTTGCCAAACGGCCAGTGTTTCGCAACCATGTCGTTTTGTATTGTTTCCCGAAACTTATTTTCCCCCTCACCGCAAATCGTTTCCGATAGGATGCCACAATGTATGTGATTCGGTTCAACGGCATAGCCTGCGTTGCGGAAAGTGGCGGGGTGGGCCAGCCACGCCACATTCTTGCTGCGCAGGCTGGGGTCGACTTGGCCTGAATGCGTATGCGTTCGCAATCATAAATGCAGTGTTCCGATTCGTATAACGTTTTTTCTTTTTTGGTTAATGGGCAGCAACCGAAATTGAATTACTTTTGCACAGGCTTACAGTTTCACGCCCGCATAGTGTGGGCGTTGCTGCCGCCATGTTTTAATACGTGAAACATCATGCAAGCAAAAAGCGACGATATAATTACGGTAAACACCGTCGGAGAATATGCCGACCTGTTTGGTTGCCCTCAGGCGCGGCATCCCCTGTTCTGCACATGCCGATTGTCGGAGGTCAGGGATTACGTCCCGGTAGGCAAACCTGTACGGTTGAACCTTTATTCTGTAGCGATAAAGGACGGCACAACCTGCAATGCACGTTACGGGTGGCGCAGCTACGACTTTTCCAGCGGGGCAATCAACTTCTTTGCCCCGGGCCAGATGCACTGTTGGGACGAACCGACCGCCAACTCCGGCAGGTGGGGGTGGCTGCTGGCATTCCATCCCGACTTCGTGCGGAAATATCCGTTGGGTGAAAAGATACTTCGCTTGAGGTATTTCTCTTACGAAGTGGACGAGGCGTTGCACATCTCTGACAGTGAGCGGAAAACGGTGGAAGGCATCATGGATGGCATTGAAAGCGAATACCTGCAAGGCGTAGACCGGCACACGCAGGACATCATAGTTGCGCAGCTCGACGTGCTGTTCTGCTATGCCGAGCGCTTCTACGACCGCCAGTTCCGTATGCGCAGCAACGCCGAACCCGACATACTGGTGCGTGTGCAGCGCATGTTTCGGCAGCATCTCGACGAGCGTCGTGGCGAGTTCCTGTCCGTCAGCGCCGTCGCCAGCGAACTCAACATGTCGCCCCATTACCTCAGCGACCTGTTGAGAAGCCAGACGGGGATGAACACCAAGCAGCAAATTCATGCTTATTTGGTTGATTGCGCCAAGGTGTTGCTGGCCAACACGCAGTTGTCGGTGAGCGAGGTGGCATATAGGTTGGGCTTTGAATACCCGCAGCACTTCAACCGGCTGTTCAAGAGGAAGACTGGTATAACGCCTTCGGAATACAGGAAACTTACATGAAAACATACGGATGTGACAAACATCGAGACAAATGGGCGCATTTCACGTCGCACGTTCCTGAAGCAGCTGGGGCTGGCGGGGGTATTGGCAGGAGCCCCCTCGTGTGTGCGTAAGGGTGATGGCGACGGGCCTGGCCACGGCCCGATGACTTGCCGGACAGACCCAAAGACCGGACGGGCTGTATCTGTTTTGGGGTATGGATGCATGAGGTGGCCGCCCGCTGCCGAGCCTTCGGCCGACGGTTGCCCCATAGACCAAGACACTGTAAACCGCCTTGTGGACTATGCCATGGGGCATGGCGTCAACTATTTCGACACGGCTCCCATCTATTGCCAGGGGTGGTCGGAGCGGGTAACGGGCATTGCGTTGAAGCGCCATCTGCGCGACAGCTATCTCGTGGCCACCAAGATGTCTGCCTCTGACGACCTTTCGCCAGAGAACATGACGGCAATGTACCGCCGTTCTCTTGCCAACCTGCAGGTTGACTACATCGACTATTACCTTTTGCACGCCATTGGTGGTGGGGGCATGGACATGTTCGAACGGCGCTTTGTGGCCAACGGCATGCTCGACTTTCTGCTGGCAGAGCGCGAGCATGGGCGCATCCGCCATCTCGGGTGGTCGTTTCACGGCGATATCGACGTGTTCAAACGGGTGTTGGACATGCACGACACCATTCATTGGGACTTTGTTCAGATACAGCTAAACTATGTCGACTGGCGGCATGCGGCGGCATACAACTCCGACTGGCAGGCTGCTTTGGGCGACAACGCCAACGCTGAGTATTTGTATGGCGAGCTGGCCCGGCGCAACATACCGGTCATTGTGATGGAACCTTTGCTCGGGGGCAGGCAGGCAAATGTAGACCAGGACGTGCTGGCCGACATGAAACAAAAGCGCCCCGGGCACACCGCCGCTTCGTGGGCAATGCGCTTTGCCGGTTCGCTGCCGGGCGTCCTGACCGTATTGAGCGGCATGACATACATGGAACACCTAAAAGACAACCTGTCTACCTGTTCGCCTCTCGAGCCGCTATCGGTAGAAGAGCAGGGCTTTTTAGAGGATGTTGCGGTGCGGATGGCCGGAAACCGTTACATACCATGCACCGATTGCAAGTATTGCATGCCCTGTCCTTACGGCATAGACATACCGGCTATATTCCTGCATTAACAACAAATGCGTCAACCACGGGATGCTGCCCGAGAGCAGCCGGCACGACGGTTATGGGCAGGCACGCCGCGCTTTCCTCATCGGCTACGACCGCCGTGTGCCCCGCCCACGCCAGGCCGCCCATTGCATCGGCTGCGGCCGGTGTGCCTCTAAATGCCCGCAGGGCATCGACATACCGTAGCAGATGCAGTCTGTCGACAGGTTTGTAGAGAGGCTGCGGCGGGATGAGCCATGAGGTGTGGCGTTGGTTAGTCGGCCGGATGCACAGTCTCAGCCGTGGGCGGTCGGGCCATTGTCAGGCTTGGCGGCCGTGGACAGCAGTCGGCCTACATGTTTAGTCGATGTCTTCGGTTGGTCTTTCGTGTTGGAAAATTATGGTGGTGCCTCTTCACAGCCCCAATCCGACAGGGCTATGCCCCGCCGTTTGACGGCTTTGGTCTGCCCAACTCCGCGCATGTTGCGGCCTTTGCCGCGTCTGGAATGTGGCGTAAATGCTTTTCGCGGGCCATCGTAGTGCAGCCGGCCTATGCCTCCTGCAAGCCTGTCTGCTGCTGGTCGGAGGCGTATCCTGCCCATTTGCAAGGCTCTTGACCATAGAAAAGCCATGCGCGGCAGCCGCCACAGACGATTGTTTTGTAATGATTTGTCTCTGAGTTTGCCACGTTGCGCAATCCGTTGAGGTTCAGTTGGTTGGCCCGCTACAGCAGTCTGCCGTCGCAATTTGTGCCGTTTGGGCGTGCAATATGGGCCGTTTGGGCCAACAATACAGGCCGTTCGGGAATGCCGAACGGCCTGTATTGCCTCGCCATGGCGTTTTGTAAATAAATCGATAGTGCTGTAGCCCGGCCTTCACCCGGCCGTGCCTTTTGGCTAAATCTCTATGCGCTCTATGCCGCCGCAGTCTACAAGATGCTCGAAGCAGCCTTCGGCAGGGAACAGTCCGCCGTAGATGCCGGCGCAAATCAGCACCCCGCCGTGTGCAAACACAGCCACCCTGCTGTAGTCTTTGCGGCGCAGTTCGTCGAGGAAGTCGGCCACTCGGCTGTACAGTTCCGGAAAACTCTCGCCCCCGGTCGGTGCCAAGTGCATGTAGTCATCATACCATTTTTGCAGGTTTTCGTCTTTTATCTCGTCAAACTTCTGCATCTCCCATTCGCCCATGTTCATTTCCTTTAGGCGCGGGTCGGTGGTGGCGTCGGCGTGGCCGCAGTAAGCCGCCAGTTTGGTGGCGCGCGTCAGCGGCGACGAGTATGCTCGGTCGAACGGTTCAAACCTTGCGAGGTTGGCTTTTGTCACGGCGGCCTCTTCTTCAAAAGTGTCGGCCACGGGCACGTCGGTCCATCCGTAGCACGTGCCTTTTTCCACACCCACGTGGGTGTGCCTGATTAGTATCACTTCCATCTGTCGGTTCTATGTTATGTTGTTCAGTATTGGCTGTAGCAGCAACTCACGGTGATGTATACCGTCAGTTCTACGAGAAGGAACATCGCCCCGCAGCAATCGCCGGTGTATCCGCGCAGTCGGTGCCATATAAGCAGGTAGAGAGCGTACATCACCAGGCACGGCATGAATATGACATACTGCCAGTCGGTGTAGCCCCTGGTTAGGTAGATGAATGCCGCCATGGGCAGCAATCCCTGCAGGGCCATGCCCACTCCGGCCTTGATGCCGGGGCGCCGGTATACGGTCTTGGCCTTCGACTCTTCTTCGGTGCGTGCGTAAGGCATCATCATTATCACCTGCCCGGCCACCATCTTGGCAAAAGGGTCGGCAGCGAATACCGTGAGCGCCGCCACCATGGGAGGCAATGAGAGTAGCGAGGCCACAAGCAACAGTTCGTAGACCACCAGGCCCACCACACCGTAAGTGCCCGTCCGCGAGTCTTTCATTATGGCGAGTATGCGGCTGCGATCGGTGCCTCCGCCGCCGAAACCGTCGAAAAAGTCACACAACCCGTCTTCGTGCAGCGCGCCTGTAAGCAGCAGCCGTATGGCCACGGCCAGCAATATTGCCACGGAATACGGCATTGCATGGTGACCGAAGAATATGACGGCAGCCGTGATGCCGCCGGTGAGCCACCCCACCAATGGCCAATACTCAACCACGGCGCGGTAGCACTGGCGCGGAGGCTGGTGGATTCGCCACAGCGGCAGGCGCGTGAAGAAGATCAAGGCAGCCCAAAGGTTGTCGTACCATTTAGAAGTATTTAGTGATATTTGCATGTTCAAAGTCGTTCATTTCGTTCATCATTCTAACCGCACTATCTATTATAGGGAAAGCGCAGAGCGCCCCTGTGCCTTCGCCGAGCCTCATGCCGAGCTGCAGCAGTGGCTCGGCGTGCAGCAGCTGCAGCAGCCTGCGATGGCCATTCTCGTCGCCCTGGTGCCCGAATATCATGTAGTCGCGGGCTTCCGGAACCAGTTTCGTGGCGGCAAGGGCGCAGGCCGACATTATGAATCCGTCGACCATCACAACCAGGCGGCGTTCGGCGGCGCCGAGCATGAGCCCCACGGCGGCAACCATCTCGAAGCCTCCGAAGTATCGAATGCAGTCGGTCACGCCGGCGTCGGGTTTCCATCGGTGGTAGCGCCCGGTGGCCTCGGCCAGCACTTTGCGCTTGTGCGCCAGTCCGGGGCTGTCGAGTCCGGCCCCGGCCCCTATGCATTCGTCGAGCGCAACGCCCCCGAGCTCGCTCATCCATACGCTCGATGCCGAAGTGTTGCCTATCCCCATCTCGCCTATGCAGATGATGTCGGAGCCCTCGTCAAGGCACATCGCGGCCAGTTCGTCGCCGGTTTCGACGGCCTTGTCCATCTGTTCCAAGCTCATGGCCGGGCCGTAAAGGAAATCGGCCGTGCCGCGGGCAATCTTCCTGTCGGTTATCGCGGGGTATCCTCCGAGGTCATGGTCGACGCCCATGTCTACAATGTGCAGTTTGAACCCGTGCTGTCTGCAAAACATGTTAACGCCTCCGCCGCCCTTGGTGAAGTTGACCATCTGCTGCCATGTCACCTCGCGCGGCGACACGCTCACGCCTTCGCGCTCTATGCCATGGTCGGCGCCGAGCAGTATGTGTTGCGGTTTGTGCAGTGTGGGGTGCAGCGTTTGCTCTATCAGGCATATCTGCATGGCAATGCTTTCCAGCCTGCCAAGCGAGCCTTTGGGCTTGTTCAGGTTGTCAATCTTGTGGCGTATGGAGTCTTCAATGCGCCTGTCAGGCCTCTCGATGTTAAACTTTCTCATGTCGGTATATGTTTTTTTGCATTGACTTGCCGGCCGCGCAAACTTGTTTGGCGCGCCTTGCTCTCATTTTATCCTTACCGGTATGCCGCTCACCATGAGCACCACTTCGTCGGCTTTCGACGCGACATACTGGTTCATCCAGCCCTCAAGGTCGGTGAAACGCCGCTGTATGGCGTTCTCGCTCACGCCGCCCCAGCCAATCTCGTTGGTCACGAAGATAAACGTCGCGTCTTGCCGCGTGAGCCGGTCAAACTCGTCTTTCAGGGCGCCCAGGGCCTCGTCGACCGACGGTTGCTCCCATTCGGCCCTGTCGCGGCGGAAAAAGAAGTTGGTGCACCACAGCGTGATGCAGTCTACCACGGCCACCCTGCCGCTGAGGTCGTGGCGGCTCAGGTGCTTCTCTTCCTCAATGTTGGTCCATTCCGGGCCGCGCCTCTGCTTGTGTTTGGCCACCCTCTGGCGGAACTCGTCGTCCCAGATGTGCGCCGTCGCCATGTAAACGGGCGTCGGGCTGAGGCTCAGCGCCAGGCTTTCGGCATATCGGCTCTTGCCGGAACGCTGCCCTCCGGTTATCATTATAATCTTAGTCATTGCGTAGGCAAAGTTACAATAAAAATCCGAAAGGGCCGAATTGCCAACCATCGATATGGCTTATAAATAGTTCTAAATGGTGGTATTTGTCTTAAAACGGATTTTTTGGGGCCTAAACATTTGGCGCAATCGACTTTTTAAACTAATATTGCATGTGGCAAGGGATACAATACCCTGCATTAATAGATAAAAATTATAGGTATGAAAAAGTTATTATTAATGTTTGCTGCAGTCGCATTGGCTGCACAAACTACATCTGCTCAGACAGTCGAAGACAGCAAGTTTTTTGACAATTGGTATTTGGGAGTCAACACAGGTCTAAACGCTAAGACCACACACACGGCCATATTCAAGAACCTCAACCCTTCGGCCGGTTTGCGCATAGGGCGCTATTTTACGCCGGTTTTTGGTTTTGCAATCGAAGGCGAGGCTTATTTCAACAATAAAGCGAGCATGCAGCGCCCGCTCGGTACGTTTGTCAAGGGAACCAATGTGTCGTTGTTGGGAACCACAAACTTCAGCAATTGGTTTGGCGGTTACACCGGCGAGCCGCGCTTGTTTGAGGTTATCGGTGTCTATGGACTGGGCTGGGGCCACGTCTTCAGCACAGAGAGTGCCTACGTCTACGAGCGCAATGCGTTCACCTCAAAGCTGGGATTGGACTTTGCCTTCAACCTCGGTGCACGCAAGGACTGGCAGGTTTACATTGAGCCGAACATCACTTATGCGCTTGATAACGGCACGAAGACACAATTCAATGTAGACCGTTCTGCCTTGGGAGTGCTCGTTGGAGTGAACTACAAGTTTGCCAACAGCAACGGGACACATAATTTCAAGATTGCAGAATTGCGCGACCAGGCTGAGATTGATGGTCTGAACGACAGGATAAACAGGTTGCGCGCCGCCAATGAAGAGAAGGAAGGCGTCATCGCCAACGACCGCAACACCATAGCAGACCTGCAGGCTCAGCTCGCAGCAGCCAAGCAGCAGAAGCCTACGGTGGTTGTGAAGAAAGACGAGAACGTGCTCCAGCCTACTGTCATTTTCCGCCAGGGAAAGAGCAATATCGATGCCGCACAATACGCAAGTGTGTCGATGGTGGCTACATATATGAAGAACCACAAGGACGCAAGGATACTTATCAAGGGATATGCTTCGCCGGAAGGCAGCAAGGAACTGAACCAGAAGCTCTCTGAAGCACGTGCAAATGCTGTCAAGGATGCGCTTGTCAAGCGTTACGGCGTGGCTGCCTCACGCATCAGCGTAAGGGGCATGGGAGCCACAGACGAGCTATTCGACGAGGTAGATTTCAACAGAGTGGTTACTTTTACGGATATTAGCAAGCAATAGTTAGAGCCGTAGCGGCAAATAGTTTTGTCCGCCGAATAAAGAAAAGGGTAAATTTTTGTTTTGGGATACGCCCCCGTCGGCCTGATGGCCGGCGGGGTTTTTCATGCCCGTTTTGGGCGTTTGGGACTTAGTGGCTGTGGGGAGTGTAGGGCGGGGTGCTATCTTCGGTCGAGTCAGGCGTGCCGTTTGACCTGCCAATTGCTTTGCTGCCATGTTGCGTTTGGTGGGACATTGCAGAACTGCATAAATCGTAATAAGGATTAATGAGCGTGAAATAATGCTATCAGATGCGCGTCTTAAACCATAAAATGACTATATTTGCCAATGAGGATGTGGTCTCGCATCTGCAGTGTTAACTAAACAGGGTCCGATAGAGACGGAGGGCCTGATGGAGGAACAGACTATGAAGCCAAGAAGAAAATCGTACAATGAAGAGTTCTATGAGCTGGACAATCACTACAACGAGGATTTCGACGAGCGTTATCAGTCCATGGTCAACATCTCCGGATGGTACGCATGACCATGTTGGTCGTCATTCTGTTTTGAATTAAAACATCCCGCTTACACGGTCAATTGACTCGGTGAGCGGGATGTTCCTTTTGGTGTTGGTTGCCTGTCGAGGTGTCTTGGCTTGGCAGGCTTTGCCGTCAGATAGTCTTGATGTCTATCGACTTGGTTATGTTATGCTTCTTGTCGGTCACTGTAAGTGTCAATTTCCCGGCCTGTTTTGTGCTGCGCACGATGACCACCAGCTGTCCGTTGAAGAGCTTCATCTGCGGTTTGGTGAACGGCTCGAGCGATGTTGCGTCGCCATTGCAGGCTGCCTGGAACACGCCATCGCCTTCGACGGTGAACGTCAGTTGGCTGTCGGACGTCGGACATGGCGTCCCCTCCTTGTCAGCCATGGTGACAGTGACGAATGCCATGTCTTCTCCGTCTGCCTTGAGTGTTGGCGTTTGGCTTGCCGTCTGGCATTCGGCGCTCAGCAATAGCTGCGCCGGCTTTCCGGCGGTACGTCGGCTTTGCTCTCCTATTTTGTTTCCGTTGGCGTCGTAAGTGACGACTTTGATTTCTCCCGGCTCATATTTCACGTTGTTCCAGCGCAGGCGGTAGCGGTCAAGGCGGCCTTCCTTGTTCTTCCTAATGCGCCCCTGGCTCTTGCCGTTGACAAACAGTTCTCCCTCCACGCCGTCGGTGTAGCAGTATACCGGCGTCACTTTTCCCTCGCGGCCGGGCCACGTCCAGTGGGGCAGCAGATGCGTTGTGTGCTCCTCCTTGTTCCATTTGCTGCGGTAGAGATAGTAACGGTCTTTGGGCAGTCCGGCCAAGTCGCATATCCCGAAGTAGCTGCTGCGGCTGGGCCAATACTCGTCATAGGGCGTAGGTTCGCCCAGATAGTCGTATCCTGTCCACACAAACTCGCCGATGACTTGGTCATAATCGTCTTGCCAACGCCAGTCGTCGTCGGGCAGGTTGCTCCATGAGCAGTGCTCAACGTCGTAGCCCGAGCATTGCCCGTCGGCGTACTTCTTGCCTGCGGCAATGTCAACGGGGAACTTGTAGACGCCCCGCGAGCTTACCGTCGACGCCGTCTCAGAGCCGAGCAGGAAGCCCTGCGGCAACTCTTTCAGTCCTTTTTCATACTTGTGAAGGCGGTAGTTGAATCCCGGAACGTCCATTACCCCGGCGAAACCAGTCTTCATTGCGTTGTCCACACGGTCCATTCCCTGCGTCACCGTGCGCGTGGGGTCGAGTTTGTGGCACAGGTCCTGCAACCTCTTGGCTGTCTCGGCACCTCCCCTCATGCCCTGTTCGGGTATTTCGTTGCCAATGCTCCACATTATGATAGACGGGTGGTTGCGATGGTTGAGGATAAGGTTGGTAATGTCTTTCTCGGCCCATTCGTCGAAGAAGCGGCAGTAGCCATTCTTGCACTTGGGGTATTTCCACATGTCGAAGCTCTCGGCCATGACCATCATCCCGAGCGAGTCGCACACGTCCATCTGCATTGTCGAAGGCATGTTGTGTGCCGTACGTATTGCGTCGCAGCCCATTTCCTTCATCATTTTTATCTGTCTTATCAGCGCGGCCTTGTTTATTGCGGCACCGAGCGGGCCCAAGTCGTGGTGCAGGCACACTCCCTTTATTTTCCGTGTCTGCCCGTTGAGTTGGAATCCGCCTTCCTTTGTGACGCTCACGGTGCGTATACCGAAGTTCATTGTCTGCTCGTCCATCAGTCTGTTGTCTTTATACAGGCGCGTGGTGAGCTTGTAGAGGTATGGCGATTCGGGCGACCACAGCTCCGGTTTGTCCACGTCCAGCTGGGTCTTCACCGTTCCGTCGGCCTCGATGTCGCATCTGCTTGCAGCTGCCACGTAGCCTTTGCGGTCGTAAAGTGTTATCTCCACCCCGGCCTTGTCGGTGGCGTCGATGCCTTCAACCTTTGTGTCTACATCGATGTATGCCTTCTTTCCGTCTATCTTGGCAGTCCTTGCGAACGTTGCCCAGGTGGCAATCCGCTCCTTGCCGGTCAGTATCAGTGTGACAGGACGGTAGATTCCACCCCCGGGATACCATCGGCTGCTCTCCTCAAGGTTGTTCAGGTCGACCTCCATTTGGTTGTCGCCGGCCTTGATGTATGGCGTTATGTCAATCTTGAACGCATTATATCCATACGGCCAAAAGCCGGCTTTCTGTCCGTTGATGGTCACTGTCGGCTCGGCCATCGCCCCGTCGAACACCAGCTCGGCCTTGCTGTAGCCCTCGGGTATGGCCAGTGTGCGCTTGTAATGGCCTTCGCCAATCCACGGCAGCGCGCCCGACCGGCCCGACTTCTCCGTTGCCACCTTCTCGTTGTTTTGCTCAATTGCCACCGTCTGCAAGTCCCATTTCTTGTCGAACGGGCCGCTGATGGCCCAGTCGTGGGGCACGCTTACGGTTTGCCACTCGGCCTTGTCGCGTGAGAACTGCCATCCATCGGTCAGCGTAATCTCCCTCCGCGTCTGCGCTACGGCGGCTGTTGCCACGGCCAGCGCAATGGTCAGAATCTTGTCTCTCATTATGTTTTGATTATTAGAATGTTCTATTTTGCAAAGTTACTAATAAAAATCTAACCTTCGGTATTGTGTGTGTGAAAAAGCTGCCATAATGGTGACAGCGGTCAAAAATGGTTGTCTGGCGTGCCTGCAGCCCTGATGTTGCATGTCATGGTGGGCCCAGGTGGCCGCCAATGCCATGGTAGCGGCAGTGGCGGGGCACGGCTTGTGCAACGGCATTAGGTCATGGCCGTTGGGCCGTTGGGCGGTTTTCCATAAGCCGGTTCACCTTTTCCACCAGTCCGGGGCCGTAGTGGCAGCTGTCAACCACGCGCCCTTCGTTGTCTAATATTATCGCTGTCGGCATTGCGTTCACGTGGTTCATAGCCGCAAAGTTGCCCCCGAAGATGTTGGTCAAGCGCTCCATGCCGTTGCGTCTTATGTACCACCGCCATAAGTCGCCATTGAACCCGAACGTGAAGGCATGGCACACTATGTCCAGGCCCTTGCCGCCATAGCGGTCGTAAAGCTGCCTGACGATCTCTGCTCCGCGCCGTCCGTCCCTGTTTTGGGGATAGTACAGGTAAAGCAAAGTATACCCGTCGCCGCGAAATTCAGCCGTGTTGCGTTTGTTGCCGTCGGTGTCCCAGCATTCAGTGTCGGCCAGTTTTGTGCCGGGTTTCAGCTTTTCGTTGTCATTAAAGTATTTCGCTGCCGGCTGCATAAGCAGGTTTGAGGCGTAGCGCCCGGTCGAATCTACATAGAGTGCCAGCTCGTCTTGGCTCATCCTGAAATAATAATTGTACAGCAGGAACAGGTGTACGGCATTGTCGCTGTTGGCCTTTATTGTTGCCATTACATAATTGTCGAGCCGCCGCATCAGTCGGGCAAAGCCCGCACTGTCGGTCACTGTCAACCTGCCGTCTATGGTTGTGGAGTATTTCATGGCCTCGGTGTCGAATGCTTTCAGCGAGTCTTGCACCGCCATCAGTTTCATGTTGGTCTCAGAGGCAGATGTTATGCCGCGCCTCATGTCTACGTTTATCGTCACGGTGTCGGCAAAAGCATAGTAAGTATTGCTGCCGTCGGTGATGCAGACGAGCGAGTTTCTCACCCTGTCCTTGCAGAAACGGAACCCCCGCTTATCGGTTGGCACGGCGAAAGTCTTGTCGGGTGCCAATCCGCCAACGAATATCTTTGAGTCCTCATCTGCCGCAGTTCCGGTGATTCTGACGGCGATTGTGGGTTCATCATTGCACATCTGCGGGTATCCCATGAACTCGGAGACAACCATAAACTCTTCCGGCGGGCATAACCTTTTGCCAAGCCTTGAGCGCGTGGACATTGCGAGGTCAGAGCTTTGCGACCTGTATGGCTTCTCCGTTTTTTGCTCCGTCTTCCTTCTGAAGGCCGACACTGTTCTCATAAGGGCCTTGTTTCTCTGACTGTTGCCGGTTTCTTCCATCGACCAAACATTTCGCTTTATTGAGTCGTATTGTTCGGTTGTAAGCGTGCCGTCAAACTTTTCGGCGAGCCTCCTCATCACGAACGCTATGGCATCACACTGCTTGTAGTTGCCATTGGCCATGCTTTTTCGGAACTTCTCAGCCAGCATCTTCACCTGGCTTACGGCTATGTCGCCGGTCATGGTGTCTATCCTCTCCGTTTCATCCACGTCGTATACCTTTTGTTCCGAGCCGCTTTCGTTGAAGTCGATATAGCTGTTTGCCTGCCAGTCTTTTCCGGTCAGTTTGGCAATATAGCCGTCGATTGTGCAGAAACGCCTCGACTCCATGTCTGTGAACAGCTGCGGTTTCCAGGCAAACATATAGTTGGTGCACACACTGTCGTTGCCGCAGAAAGTCATTGTGGCATAGTTGCACAGATTGTCGAGCGGATATGAATATGCCGTCACCCCGCCAATGCTGTCGGAGTAGGCGTAGGTCAATCCATCAATCTCACGCGAGTTTATGCCCGAAGGGTCGGCATCGTGAATCAACGCCTGCGACGCAAGGCCGGCATTTCGTTTCAATGCCCGTTCCAATCGCCCGATGCACTTCGGCAACAATGGGGCGGCAGCAGTGTCGCCCACTTCGTAAAGATATTTAAAATAAAGCGTTTTGCAGTCTTGAATGTGCGGAGCCTGGCGGTTGCCGGCCTTTTGCTGATTATAGAGCTTGGCATTGAAGAAGGCATTGGCGTTGTCGGCCCGGCGCGTCTGCAGTTCGTCCGAGCGTTCAAGCCTTGCTATTTCCTTGTCTATGTCGTCGATGGCGCGTTGTGTCTGGGCTGCGCACATGGTGCAAACGGCGGCCAGTGCCATTGTCATGCAGATCTTTGCTTTCATTGTTCCGTGTCGTTTCTGGTTGTTGTCATGTTGTTTTTGGCATTGTCATTGTCGGGTGCAAGCAAATAGTCGAGCAGTTTCCTGTTGATGATTTCCTGCAAGCGGGCGTCGGTGCGTATCATCTTCTCCACTTGGGCCGTATAGACCGAATCTCCCACGCGGTCGAGTTCCTTCTCAAGCCGGGCGAGATAGTAGTCCAGGCTGTCTGCATTCTGTGTGCCTTTGGGCGTGCTGTCGGCTGTTGCCGACGGCTTTCGGGCGTATTGTCGGGCACTTTTCTGCCCGGTGCCCCGTGGGTCTGCGTGGTGTATGGCTGTGTCTGCTGACGTGCCGTCTGGTTTGGTCAGTGCCATGGCATGTGTTGGTTTCATCAGTTGCATGCCCACGGTGTCGGTATGGGTGAACACCTTTTCGTGGCCGTTGCCGGGCTTTCCGGTCAGCATTATGGCAACCACGGCCATTGCCGCAGCTGCCGTTGCCCACCGCAATGTCTTGCGCAGCTTGCGTTGCCTTACTATGTCGCGGTATGTCTCGGTCTCGTCTTCAGTCAGCCAGAGGTCGGCATAGTGGCCGAGGTTGGGCTTCTCGAGCATGGGCAGCAGGGCGCGCAGTTCATCGGGGGCATCGTCTTGCCGTAGCAGTTCGTGCAGCCGCCGTTCCTCTTCGGTCGTTGTCAGCCCGTCGAGAAACCGTTGTGCAAGTTGGTGGATGTCGTTCATAGGTCTGTTCCTCCATGTCTTTTTATGTATCTGAACACCTTCTGCCTGGCCGCGCTCAGCATTGCGCTTATCGAGCGGGGCTTTATGCCGGTCACAATGGCCATTTGCGACAAGTCCATGCCGAGCTCCTGGCGCATCCTGAACAGCTTTTTCTCAGTTGGCGAAAGTAGGTTAACCGCTTCGGCAAGCAGGCGTTGGCCGTCGGCTTCGTCCATTGCTGCATGTTGTTCGGCTCTTGCCGATGCGGCCACGCTGATGTCGGCGGTGCGCCTTACTTTCTGTTTGCGCCACTCGCTCACGCAGATGTTCCTGGCCATGCGCACGGCGAGGCGTTCGATGCCGGGCCGGGAGCCAAGCCTGCCGCGCATAACCCACAGCCGGGCAAGCGTCTCCTGCGCCACGTCCTCGGCCTCGTTGCCGTGGCCGAAGAAGTCGCGCCCTATGCTTACCAGGCGTGGGCGCAACAGTATTGCCGTATGTTCGAACTCCTCAGTTGTCATCTGTATTATATACGCATGGCTCTCGTAGATGTTAAGTAAAATAGCGACGGATTTTTCTACCGGGCGTTTAGGACGTAGTTAACCCTGAAGCAGTCAATGGAGGCCGAGGGGATTTTGTTATGATGCCGTGCAGATGGGCAGCCGCCTTTGCCTAAGGCGTGGCGGGCAACGCTGGGCCAAAGCGGCCGGCAAAATGCCGATAGCACGACGAATGCACATTTAAGGCCGGGAAAAGCATCAAAAGCATGCCGCCGGCTGTCTGATGGCCGATTTTGGTTTAAGGCATTCAGAATATGTCATTGTAGCTGTCGGCGTGTCGGCAAAGGTGTAGGTGGGCAGTCGGCGCCCTTTTCCATTGATTGCCGCAAGTGGGTATGAGTGTGATTTATGTAAGTCCTGAGCGGCGGATTGCCCTCTTGTGGCGGCCAATGGCGGCCCATTCTTCACGCAGGAAAGAGGTCGATGGAGGCGGAAAGTCCATCCGCCTGCATCCCGGCGTGTTCATTTTCTGAGTTCGCGTGTCATTCTCTTGATTTCCCGCAGGGCATACTCCCCGTGATATAATTGTGGCGGCTCCATGTTGGCGATGCGTCCGTCGGGGGTCACTATTTCCTTGTGAGGTATGCCGTTGAACTTGAACAGTGCCATGAACCGTAGCCAGTCGTCGTAGGGTATGCGGTAAGATTCTTCGCCGTTCAGGTATTTTTCTGTGAACTCCTTGTAAGACTTGTCGGATGTCTGGCGCTCGTTGGTGATGAACACCAGCTCTACGCCGGGCATGGCCGCTATTGAGTCGCGAAGCCTCCGGGATGCTTCTATCTCGGCAACGCAAGGCCCGCACGTGGTGGCCCAGAAGTCTACAATGACCGTTTTGCCTCGATATGGCTTCACTATGGCGTTGAACGCGTCGGAGGCGCGGCCTTTGGGCAGGGCGTATGTGGCCTTGGCCCTACTGTCCAGCCGGCGCTGCAGACTGTCGAGCCGCGCCCTAAGAAATGGCGAAACGAGCAGTTGCCTGCGGCTGTCTATGAGCGTTGAGCCTCGCTCCGGGTCTTTGTCATACACTGCCCTTGTGTAATATTCCTCGTTGAGCCATATTAGTTGGAGCAGCTTCGATGGGTGGCCGAGACCGAATATGGCTTCATCTATGGCCATGCGCCTGCTGTCGTCTGCCCATTCCAGCCTGTTGGCGGGTTTGCCCGGGATGCGTTTGTATGCTATTGGTTTGCAGTATTCGTAACGGTTTTGCAGGAAATAGAGTTCAAATGGCAGTGAGAAACAGGTGAGATCTTCCAGCCCCATGTGGCGCATGAAGGCATAGTTGGCCGGGTTCATGTCGCTTGTGGCCGTGGTGTCCGTGTCGTTCTCCTTAAACCAAGATATGAACATGCAGCACCTCATGCGCGTAATCGTGCGCAGCAGGTGAGCCTCTTCCGTGTCGAGGCCGTATTTGCCAATCAGGTAGTTGGCAAAGGCCATCCGTTGCTCCGTGCCGCTTACGATGGCTTTTGAATAGTCGGCAAAGGTCAGCGAGTCGGCCAATGTATTCATGTGGTGGTAGTCGAGCGACATGTCTGGGCTGTAGTTAGACAGCAGGGTGAGCAGCCTCTGGCGGCGCGTGCCGTCGGCATAGCTCACGGTGTTGTCCTCGTTGATGGTCACGTCGATGGTGTCGCCTGCGCAGAGGTAGAAGTAGTATTTGCTGTTGTCATTGTTCAGATAGTCGAGCGTTGGGCATTCTACCGGCAGCGTGGCCGTAAACGTGCCGTCGTCGGCCACTTCAAACACCTTCGGCGTCTCCGTGTGCATGATGGCGTTGTAGCCGTAGTGATTTATTATGGTGGGGTGCTTGCCGGCGAAGCGGCCGCGCACAACGCCCGTGCCGCGGCGGAAGAAAACGGCCTCGTCGGCAATCTGCAGAGCGGTGTCGGGCGTTATGGCAGTGGCATCCTTGCCCAGCGGCTTCTCTCCCCGCTCGTGTATGCCCCAAATCTTATAGTCGTTAGGCCCCTCTATCATGTCGATGTAGCGTGTGGACAGAGGCAGCGGCTCGAACGAAACCTTGAAGTCGGCCTCGCCAGACTTGGGCATCGTGAACCTCTTGCTTAGCCCGATGCCTATTCCGCAGCGCGTGGCATACCGCCGCCCCGCGTCGTCTACCAGCACCGTAGAGCGCGACAGGCGAATCCACCAGCCCGGTTTGTATTTGGCGTGAAACGAAACCACGGTGGCCGTGTCGCTCAGTTCGATGCGCGTCACGGTAAGTGTGTTGTCGGTGCTGTTTACCATGCACTCAGGGTTATCTATCACCCGTGGCCTCTTTGCCATGGCTGAGAGTGTGCAGAGAGCGGCCGCCGCCACGGCCATTGTCTTGTAGAAATAGTTTGATTTCATTGTTCGTTTGTTTTAAGTTGCGCGCTATTGGTTCGCTTTAGGGGCCTCGTCGTTGTGTGTTGGTGGGATGCCCATGTTTTTGTTGTTTGCTTTTGATGTTGCAAATATACTTCTTTTATCATAAAATCCACGTCTGATGATGAGTTTTTTTGGGCATAGCCCACCCCTAATGCGGTATGCCCGGTGCAGTATTAACACCTGCGTGAGCAACGTTTATGTATTGGCGGCTTTGTTTCGCCGCAAATGCGCGAGTATTGGCCGCATAAATGTAAGTGCCTGTAAATCAGTTGTAATGCTTCGCTTTGAGTGCCGACAAGTCCAGATGCGAATTTTGTTGTTGGTCGAAACACGGATGTAAACTTAACTATTTGTCGCATTCTGGCATGCAAAACAAGCCGGATGACAGTTCAAGACATGTGGTTAAGCAATGCAGTATGGCACGTATTGCAATGCCGAACATGCCGTTTCATAAAGATTCCCCTGCTGTTTTGCTCTTTTCGGTGGTTGCCGTCGCCTCTCCGGCCATGGTTTCCAGTCTGTTTGCCCGATTTGTTTTGTCATGCATTCAGAAAAATGTAGCACACAAAATACGTAGTCTTAAGTTTCCGGTTCATCCCCATGCATGCTTGCCCTCATCCATCCGGCCGAGCGAACTTGCCAACGTCGTTTCCCCGTGCTTTAATTTTTAACTCATAATTTTTAATTTTTGAATGTTCTTCTTTTGCCCCATTGTCTCCCCATTCCCTTGAATCTTCCTCCTTAATTCTTAATACTTAATACTTAATTCTTACTTTCCCCTTCTCTTATTTTATATATTAGAAGATGTAGTATGGTTGCATTTTGTTATCAATATGCGGTATATGGTTATAAATTTACAGTAATATGGCATTTAATTGAATATTTTTTTGCATATTAAAATATAAAAGGCTAACTTTGCATCAAACTACGGTAGAAATTAAAAACATACACGAAATATGAAGCATAAGTTGAGAAGCGCAGTGTGTACCGAGGGTCGCCGCATGGCCGGCGCGCGTGCCCTGTGGGTGGCTTCGGGCATGAAGCGCGAGCAGTTCGGGCGTCCCATCATAGCCATAGTCAACTCATTCACGCAGTTTGTGCCCGGTCATACGCATTTGCACGAGATAGGCCAGATAGTAAAAAGCGAGATTGAGTCCATGGGATGCTACGCCGCCGAGTTCAACACGATAGCCATCGACGACGGGATAGCCATGGGCCACGACGGCATGCTGTACTCATTGCCCAGCCGCGACATCATAGCCGATTCAGTGGAGTATATGGTCAACGCCCATAAAGCGGATGCGATGATTTGCATCTCCAACTGCGACAAGGTGACGCCGGGCATGCTCATGGCTGCGATGAGGCTCAACATACCCACCGTGTTTTGTTCGGGCGGCCCCATGGAGGCCGGGCGCTGGCGCGGCGAGAATGCCGACCTGATAACGGCAATGGTGAAAGGCGCCGACCCGTCGGTTAGCGACGATGAGGTGGCCGAGCTTGAGGGTTGCGCCTGTCCGGGCTGCGGCAGTTGCTCGGGCATGTTCACCGCCAACTCAATGAACTCGCTCACCGAGGCCATCGGACTGGCCCTGCCCGGCAACGGCACCATACTGGCCACCCATAAAAACAGGATTCAGCTGTTCCGCGACGCCGCCCGGCAGGTTGTAAAAAACGCCATGGCATACTACGAGGATGGCGACGAGAGCGTGTTGCCGCGCAACATAGCCACGAGGCAGGCGTTCCTCAATGCCATGTCGCTCGACATAGCCATGGGCGGAAGCACCAACACAGTGCTCCATCTGCTGGCCGTGGCGCAAGAGGCCGGCGCCGACTTCACCATGACCGACATCGACGAGCTTAGCCGCCGAGTGCCTTGCCTTTGCAAGTTGGCGCCAAACACCCAGAAATACAGTGTGCAGGAGTGTGGCCGCGCGGGCGGCATACTCGGCATAATGAACGAACTGGCTAAGGGAGGACTGATAGACGGCAATGTAAACCGCGTTGACAGACACACCCTTGGCGAGCAGATGAAACGTTACGACATCACCAACGGCACGCCCGACGCCGAGGCAGAGCGCATCTACGGCAGCGCCCCGGGGCACAGGTTCTCTACGGTCATGGGCAACCAAGACGCCCGCTGGGAGTCGTTGGATGCCGACCGGGCCTGCGGTTGCATTCGCGACATAGAGCATGCATATACAAAGGACGGCGGACTGGCAGTGCTTTTCGGCAATATCGCGCAGGATGGCTGCGTGGTGAAGACCGCCGGCGTCGACGAGAAGATATGGCGGTTCTCGGGCCCGGCCCGCGTGTTCGACTCACAGGAAGATGCCTGCGAGGGAATACTCGGTGGGCGGGTGAAGAGCGGCGACTGCGTGGTCATCATCCACGAAGGGCCCAAGGGCGGCCCGGGCATGCAGGAAATGCTCTATCCAACGTCGTATATCAAGAGCATGCACCTGGGCACTGAGTGTGCGCTCATTACCGACGGGCGCTTCTCGGGCGGCACCAGCGGCCTCAGCATAGGCCATATCTCGCCCGAGGCTGCCGCCGGCGGCAATATAGGGAAGATTGTAGACGGCGACATCATCGACATCGACATACCCAACCGAAGCATCAACGTAAGGCTTACCGAGGCAGAGCTGGCCGCAAGGCCGCAGCGCCCCATGACGCGCCGGCGCACGGTGTCGAAGGCCCTGAAGGCTTATGCGCAGAGCGTCAGCTCGGCCGACAAGGGCGGAGTGAGGATTATCGAAGATTGAAAACGGCAGTGGCCGGTTCATGGCTGGGCGGCCGTGGCTGTTGGCCTGGCCGTGCAGCAGTGAGTGATGCGCCGTGGCTGTGGCCGGGCGCATTGCCATTGTTGGGCAGAACCGGCCGGGCGCATGGCCGTCGTGGCTTCAACAGGCAGCCAACGGCTGTTTTCTTTGTCTGATTTCTAAATAAAAGGATTATGCAAAACGAAATTATATCAGGTGCGGAAATAATGATTAGGGCGCTCAGGGAAGAGGGCGTGAAGACCATCTTTGGTTATCCCGGAGGGTCTATCATGCCTGTGTTCGACGTGCTCTATGATTACACACGAGGAGAGAACAAGGCATTCGACCATATCCTGGTGCGCCACGAACAGGCTGCAACGCATGCCGCCGAAGGCTTTGCCAGGGTGAGCGGCGAAGTAGGGGTGTGCATAGTGACAAGCGGGCCGGGCGCAACAAATACGCTCACCGGCGTGGCTGACGCCATGCTCGACTCAACACCGATGGTGGTAATTGCCGGACAGGTGAGCATTGCGGCCCTCGGCACCGATGCTTTCCAGGAGGTTGACCTAGTGGGCTTGGCGCAGCCAATATCAAAATGGAGCTATCAGATAAGGCGTCCGGAGGACATTGCGTGGGCAGTGAGCCGCGCTTTCTATATCGCACGGTCGGGACGGCCCGGCCCGGTGGTGCTCGACTTCCCAAAGAATGCACAGGTTGACATGGCCGAATGGAAGCCGGCGCACGTGGATTTTGTGAGAAGCTATGTGCCTTACCCAACGCCCGACGAACACGCCATAGCCGAGGCGGCTGCACTGATCAATGCTGCCGAGCGACCGTTGGCATTGGTGGGGCAGGGCGTAGAGCTGGGCAACGCCCATAACGAACTGCTTGAGTTTATCGAGAAAGCGGGCATACCGGCAGCCCGTACGCTGCTCGGCTTGTCGGCGTTGCCCACGGGCCATCCGCTTAATGTGGGCATGCTTGGCATGCACGGCAACTATGCGCCAAACGTGAAAGAGCAGGAGTGTGATGTGCTTATTGCCATTGGCATGCGCTTCAGCGACAGGGTGACAGGACTGACGTCTACTTATGCCAGGCAGGCAAAGGTGATTCACCTCGACATCGACAGCTCGGAAATAGACAAATGTGTCAAGACCGACGTGGCTGTGATAGGCGACTGCAAGGTCACACTGCCTGCCATAACGAGATTGATCAAGAAAAACGACCACCACGCATGGCGCGAGTCGTTCGACCGGCTCTACGACATGGAGTATGAGAAGGTGATAAGCAAGGCCATACACCCGGCTGACGGCCCTCTGCTCATGGGCGAAGTGGTCAACGCGGTGGCCGAGGCTACGGGAGGCGATGCCGTGCTGGTGACCGACGTTGGGCAGAACCAGATGTTTGCAAGCCGGTATTTCCGGTACAACCGTAAGCGCTCCATTGTAACGAGCGGCGGACTCGGCACCATGGGATTCGGGCTGCCGGCTGCCGTGGGGGCTGCTTTCGGGACACCGGAACGCACCGTTTGTGTGTTCACTGGCGACGGAGGGTTCCAGATGAGCATACAGGAACTGGGCACGATCATGGAGAATCGGGTGCCGGTGAAGATGATATTGATGAACAACAATTACCTTGGCAACGTGCGGCAGTGGCAGGATATGTTCTTCGAAGGGAAGAGGTCGTTCACCAAGATGCTCAACCCTGTATACGAAAAAGTGGCCGATGCTTACGGCATAGCATATTCGCTGGTGACAGACAGGGCCGCATTGGACGGCGAGGTGGCCAGGATGCTTGCCACGCCTGGCCCATATCTGCTTGAATGCGCAATAAAGGAAGAAGACAACGTGCTGCCGATGACGCCTCCGGGAAAGAGTGTTGACGAGATGTTGTTGGAAATAAAATGATGAGATATGGAAGGAAAGAAACTGTATACATTGCTGGTCTACTCTGAAAACATTGCCGGTATACTTAACCAGATAACGGCTGTCTTCACGCGAAGGCAGGTGAACATAGAGAGCCTTAACGTCTCGGCATCGAGCATCGAGGGCCTTCATAAGTACACGATAACCGCATGGAGCGACCAAGATCAGATAGAGAAGATAACCAAACAGATAGAAAAGAAGATTGATGTAGTAAAGGCTAAGTACTACACCGACGACGAGTTGTTTATCAGGGAGACCGGTTTGTACAAGCTGTCTACGGATACCGTGCTCGGAAACCCGGACGTTTCGCGCACCATACGCAAGCATGGGGCAAACATAGCTGAGGTGAATCCAACTTACGTTATTGTGATGTTGAACGGCATGACCGAAGACATCATGAGCTTGTTTCACGCTCTCAACGATTTCGGGTGTGTGTTGCAGTACACCCGCTCGGGGCGCATCGCCGTGACACGCAGCACCCAGGAGGAGGTGAGCACATACCTCGAGGAGCGCGAACTGAGGCGTGGGGCCGGCAACAATGCCGGTGCCTGACGTCCGGCCCGGCGCTGTTGACGGTTGATGAGGCCCTTTACGCCACTGGCAGCACGTAGCTGTCAGCGGGTGGGGCGGCTGCAACGGTGGCGCTGGGGTGGGGCGGCCACGGCACAGCTTGATTATTACAATGACATGATTATACAACATTGACTATATTGATATGGATAAAATAGGCAAGTATCTCTTTTTGGCGGAGCCGTTCCATTGTGACTTTTCGCACCGCCTTTTTATGTCTCACCTTGGCAATCACATGCTGAATGCAGCGGATTTCCATTCAACTGAACGTGGCTTCGGCATGACTTACCTCAACCCAATACACAAGACGTGGGTGCTATCGCGCCTTGCCGTGGAGATGGAAGAGATGCCGGTGCAGTACACCAAGTTCTTCGTTGAAACTTGGGTTGAGGGTGCCATGAAGTATTTTACGAACAGAAACTTCCGCGTTGTGGGCGAAGAGGGGCGCGTGTTTGGCTATGGCCGCAGTGTGTGGGCTATGATAGACACCGACACAAGGCAGCCCCAGGACATACTGGCGATACACGACGGGGCGATAAAAGGATGGATAGAGACAGGCAAGGAGTGCCCCATTGAAAAGAGTTCACGCGTCAAGATGTCTGCCGATGCGTCGATTGTGCGTACCATCGATACCGGTTACAGCGACGTAGACGTAAACGGTCACGTCAACTCGGTGAAGTACATAGAGCACGTTTTAGACCTGTTTGACATAGAATGGCACAGAACCCACAGGCTGAAACGCTTCGAGATAGCATACGTGGCGGAAAGCCACGGGGGCGACAAACTGTCGTTTTACCGCGAGGAAACAGCGGAAGGTGAGTTTTGCGTGCGCATCGTGAAATCACCGGCCGACGCCTCGGGTGATGTCGAAGTATGCAGAAGCAAAGTTAAATTTGTAAATATATGAAACTATTCTTGGTGGTTTCGTTTTAATTTTATACTTTTGCAGACCAAAGATAAGCAATATATCAAATCATAATAACCAGCGGCTTATGATGAGCTGCGCACAAAAACGTTTTATACTATGGCAGAAATGAATTTTGGTGGCGTTATCGAAACGGTTGTCACAAACAAGGAATTTTCGTTGGAGAAGGCACGTGAAGTATTGAAGGACGAGACAATAGCCGTCATCGGCTACGGCATCCAGGGCCCCGGACAGGCATGCAACTTGCGTGACAATGGATTCAACGTCATTGTTGGACAGCGTGAAGGCAAGACCTACGACAAGGCTGTTGCCGACGGATGGGTTCCGGGGCAGACGCTATTCTCTATCGAGGAAGCTGCAGAGAAAGGCACTATCATATGCATGCTGCTTTCAGACGCAGGCCAGATACAGGTGTGGCCAACAATCAAGAAATACCTTACGGCCGGCAAGACCCTCTATTATTCTCATGGCTTTGCCATTACTTGGAACGACCGTACGGGTGTTGTTCCTCCGTCAGACATCGATGTCATAATGGTGGCCCCCAAGGGTTCGGGCACCTCTTTGCGCACGATGTTCCTCGAAGGGCGCGGACTCAACTGCTCATACGCTGTCTATCAGGATGCCAGCGGCAAGGCCGAGGAGAAGACGATAGCCTTCGGCATAGGCATCGGGGCGGGCTATCTGTTCAAGACCACGTTCCAGCGCGAGGCCACGAGCGACCTTACCGGCGAGCGCGGTTCGCTGATGGGAGCCATCGAGGGATTGCTCGAGGCGCAGTATGAGGTGCTCCGTGAGAACGGCCATTCGCCTTCGGAGGCATTTAACGAGACCGTCGAAGAGCTCACACAGAGCCTTATGCCACTGTTTGCACAGAAAGGAATGGACTGGATGTATGCCAATTGTTCGACTACGGCCCAGCGTGGTGCGCTCGACTGGGCGCCACGGTTCCGCGATGCCATCAAGCCTGTGATGCAGTGGCTTTACTATTCCGTGAAGACCGGAAACGAGGCCCAGATATCTATCGACAGCAATTCGAAGCCCGACTACCGTGACGGATTGAACAAAGAACTTGAGGCAATGCGCAACATGGAGATGTGGCGTGCGGCCGAGACTGTGCGCAAGTTGCGCCCAGAAAACGGCGAATGTTGATGTTAGGTGCCGTGACTTGTCTTGTGGCACTGTTGTGAATAAACTGTGAAGGCTCGTTCCTTGTGGTTGTTTCCACGCGGAACGAGCCTCTTTATTGTGCATGCATGCCTGGCTGATGCGTCGCGGCAGCCGGCCAGCTTGTCATTCGCCGAGATAGAAAGATGGCACCGGGGCTTGTGGGTATCCCATGCTCGCGTGGGCAATGTAGCTGCGGTAAAGCCTGTCTTGCATCAATGTCACACGGCGGTCTTTGGCCGGTATGTTTGTATGGTAGATGCGTAGCTCGCCCGGCATGGCGGTTATCAGTTCTTCGCGCCAGTCGCCTTCGATGTCGGCCACGGCAATCACACCGCCTTCAATCCCGTCGGTCAGTGTCTCGCCCTGCCATTTGCAAACACCCATCTCCATTCTCCTGCGCCGCGGGCCTGCGGCGTTGACGGCCTTCGGCCGGTATCTCATGGTTTCGCGAAGCAAGTCGCCGTCCCACCATATCCAGTTGCTGCAACCGGGAATGTCGCCCTGCGGCACATCTATCCGCTTGCCGTCGGCCGTGAGCAGGTATTTGTCGGTGCTACCGCCCTTGCGGTCTTCTGATGCAATGCATTCCAGTCCGGGGTGATCCGGGTCGAAATCTACTACCATGCCATTGCCCACGTGGTAAGTGGTTTGGCCGATGCCCCATTGCAGCTTGCCTGTGGCGGCGTCGACAACCGACACCCCGCGTCCGTCTTCTTTCTTCGGTTCGCTCACCATGTAGACCTGCAGGGGTAGGTCGGCGCGCAGCCGGCAGAGATAAGCCTTGTCGCTGTGGCCGAGTCCCGACGACCACAGTGCCGTGCCATTGTCGTCGAGCATGCACGAGCCGAGCAGTATCTCGTCGCGCCCGTCGGCATCCACATCGCCGGAAACCATGCTGTGTGCCCCCATGCTTCTTATCACGGGGTTCTCCTCATCGCCGTCCCAGCGCCAGGCGCGCACGAGCTTTCCGTCTTTGAGCATCCACGCGTCGACCACCATTAGCTTGTATGTGCCGCGTGCAGCCAGCAGAAACGGCGTCTTGCCGTCGAGGTAGGCAACTCCCATTTGGTTGCGGTTTTGCCGCACAAGGTTGCCATACCTGTCGTTGCGCTCCGGCCAGTCAACGCGGTCGATGGTCTTGCCGGTCATGCCGTCTACCACGGTCAGGTATTCGCTGCCGCCACACACGCGCCCTTGTTCGTTCTTTACATAGTCATCGCCGGCGCTTTTGAAGGCCACCTCGGCCTTCCCGTCGCCATTGAAGTCGAATGCCACGAAGGGCGAATACCACACCCCCGGCTCGATGCCCTGCCCAAGGTCGATTGTCCACAGGTGGCGTCCGGTGCTGAGGTATGCCGATATGCGGTATGTCTTTCCGGTCTTGTCGCCGGGCATTCCCGGGTCGACGTTTGAATTTGGCGTGCGCACAATGAAGTCGTATGTGCCGTCTCCGTCCAAGTCGGCTATGGCCAGTTTGCCAGGTGTCTCGCCGTCGGCAATAGGTATCGAGGTGTATTGTTTCATTCCGTTGGCGCTCGCCTTTACGCAGTTTGATGTGGCTTTGCCGTTTGTGGCGCCTTCGCTGCCGGTGGCCTCCACCCAGTAAGTGGCTTCGCCTGCAGGCGACTTGTCGGTGAAATCACATGTCTTAGTGATGGGCTTTCGGTTGAGCCGCTTTGTCTTGCCTGATGATTCGCGGTATACATTGAAGGCCACTGTGGGGGCGTCGGTGTCGAGCAGGCGCCAGCTCAGGTAGACGCTTTTGCCGTCGGTCGCCGGTGTGGCGGTTAGCCCGCGGTTCAGCCGTTCAGTGACGCGTTCTGTTGCGAAGCCTTCGGTTAATGGTTTCGCTTCATGGCGAGGGTCGAGCACTTCGTAGTAATAATGACTCTCACGTGGGTCTTGTGCGTAAGTTGCGCATGCGGCACACCCCATCAGCAGCAGAGAAAAAAGTCTTTTGTCCATCGATTCTTTTGTTTTTGTTTTGTTTCAGGTTGAGTTTCTTTCTTGGCCCGCCTCCTGCTTGTGCTTTTGTGCCATTCACGCAGTGCATAGGTGTGTTTCGTTTACCGATGTAAATATGGCGCAAGCGGGCTGATTGCAAGTTTGCTTGAGCATTCCCGATTGTAGCTTTTGCTTGTGCAAAGATAGTGAATAATTCTATCAGTCATTCAGGTTTTAAATTAAAAATACACCCGTCTGCCATTATTTTCTTTCTGAATCATTGCTGAGGGTAGTGATGATGCCCGTGTGTTTCCGTTGATAATGTTTGTTTACAATATGTTAGCTGCGCTTCCGGATATTGTGCTCGTGGCGCCCATACGGCCTGTACTGCATTTGAAAACGGGCCGTTCGGTGGCGTGATATGCCCCGTTTTGCAATGTAAAACAAGCCGTTTTGTAACCCGCTGCCGTCCAGGGTGTTGCAGGTCAAGGCTAATGTCTGGATATTGTTTTACACAATGTGTATGCCGGCAGTGTTGCATGTTGCCAGCAGAACCTTGCTGTACGGTAGCCCGAAGTGCTTCGGACGTAGGCCATGATGCCTCGATTTGCCTGCCGTGTTGGCGCTATGCCAATGTTTTATGCCCATGTCTGCCACTCATTGGGCTGTGTTATGCCCTTGCCGGTAAGTTCTGTCGGCCATCCGGCATGGCCTCACGCCATTGGTGGGCCGCCATCTTGCATGCTGCTGCCGGCAAAACGAAAAGCCCCGCAACGAGCGTTGGTGCATCGTTGCGGGGCTTGTGCATCATTGCACGGCATCGTTTCAGATTCCGAGCTTCTTGCGTATGTCTTTAGGTATGGCGTTCTTGTTTACCATGAAGTCCATGGTCTTGTAGGCAACAAACGCCTTGGTCATGTACCATGTGCCTTTGTAGTCGCCGAATTCTCCCCAAGAGTTTTTCACCATATAGTATTCCTTGCCGTTCTGGTCCTTTGCAATGCCGTAGATGTGCATGCCGTGGTCGTCGGTGGTCTCCCAGTTGTCGTAAGCCTGCTGGCGCATTTCCTGTGTCGGAACAATCTCGGGGGCGTTTACACCGAGCGAGTCGAACTTCTCGTTTTTCTGTGCCGTGGTCAGCTTAAGCCATCTTGCAGCGTCGCTGCCGGCCATGTTTTGCACTTTCTTTGTGTCGTAAGCAATGCCGAGTCCCTTGCGTGTGAATCCGTCTTCCGACACGTCGCCACCCCACATGATGGTGTATCCTTCGTTGATTGCGTTGTCAATGATGCGCATCATGTCGTCCATCGGTACGTTGTAGCTGGGCTTCCAGCGCCAGTTGTCCTGCACCTCTACCACGAAAGTCTTCCAGAAGGGGTGGTGTGTGAAGCTGCTAATGCTTACATAGTCGTCCCAATTGAGGCCGAGACTCTGCGCGAACGACTGCGGTGTGTACTTTTTGCCCTCGTAAGTGAACTCTTTCGGGCATTCGCCAAGGTAAGCATCGAGTATGCCTTGCAGTCCCTTCTTCCACGCCGGGGTCAGTTTCTTGGCGTTGCTCTTGGCAATTCCTTCAACGTAAGGGGTCATTACGCTGAAAAACTCGTTGAAGTTGTTGAGCGAATCGCCCTGTGGCGTGCCCGGGGCGGGCATTGCGTTCTCGGGGCAGAGGCCGTAGTTGATGGCGCAGTAGAGCGGGTCATACGACGAACCGCCCTGTGAGAACGATATGTCTCCGTGCATTCTGACAGCGGCGATGGCCCTGTCCATGTAAGTCTTGCTTGCCACGAAGTTCTCGCACAGGTCGTATGTCTTGCCTGTATTCCTCAGAATCTCGCTCTCGAAGAACGACAGCGTGGAGTAAGCCCAGCACGTGCCGCTGCGGCTTTGGTCCTTGATACTGGTTATTTTGTTCTCTTTAACAACGGTGAACACCGGTTTGTTCTTGTTCACAGAGTCTTTCTTTTCCTCTGCGTGTGCGCCCGCTACAACCACGGCAGCAAGCGCTAAGGTCAATAAATGCTTCATGTGATGTTGATGTTGTGATTTAATTTCTGGTCTGTCTGTCACTTGTGGCTTCACTTTGCCATGAACTCCTCTACGTCGGCAGGATGGTATGGTATCCTGTTCTTGCCCAGGAAGCGGCATCCGTCCTTGGTTATGAGCAGGTCGTCTTCTATCCGTATGCCTCCGAAATCCTTGTAAGTGTCGAGCAGTTCGAAGTTGAGGTATTCCTTGCAATGGCCTTTCGAGCGCCAGTCGTCTATCAACGCGGGTATGAAATAGATGCCGGGCTCGTCTGTCACGACAAAGTTCTCTTCCAGGCGGCGGCCCAGCCGCAGGCAGTTGGTGCCAAACTGCGTCGAGGGTTGCGTCTCTTCGTCGAAGCCAACGTACTGTTGTCCGAGCCCCTCCATGTCGTGTACGTCCATGCCCATCATGTGGCCGAGGCCGTGGGGCAGGAACATGGCGTGGGCACCGGCCCTTACTGCCTCTTCGGTGTCGCCCTTCATGAGCCCTAATTCCTTGAGCCTTTCGGTCATGAGGCGGCAGATGTCCATGTGCACATCATACCATCTGACCCCGGGCCTTGCCACCTTGAGCGCGTAATCGTGGCACTCTTCCACAATCTTGTATATGTCGAGCTGCCGTTGCGTGAACTTGCCGGTCACGGGATATGTGCGCGTGTGGTCAGAGCAATAGTCGTCAAGCTCGCATCCGGCGTCGCATAGTGCGAGGCGTCCGGCTTCGAGCGGCGCTGCCGAAGGGCATCCGTGCATTATCTCGCCGTGCTGGCTGAAGATGGTTGCGAAGCTCACCTTGGATGCCAGCGATCTGGCCGTGCCGTCCACTATGCCGCCAACGAACCGTTCGGTAACGCCGGGCTTGGCCGTGAGCATGGCCTTGGTGTGCATCTGGTAGCCCACTTCGCATGCCCGCTCTATGGCTTCCACCTCTTGGGCTTCTTTCGTTGAGCGCATCTTGACGACAGCCTTGATGAGCTCCAACGATGCTGCTTCCCTCTGTTGACTGGGGTGGGTGCCGAGCAGGTCCATTATTTGTATCATGGTGTCGAAGCGGTATGGTGGCAGGAAATGCACTTTCCTGTGCAGCCGCAGCGCCTCGTTGCAAATGCTTTTCAGCTCCTTCATGGGGCCGGATTTGGCAACCCCGACTTGCGAGGCCAAGTTGCTTACACTATCGACGGAGCCAAACCACACGATGTCCTCAATGTCAATGTCATCGCCAATGAGAGTCTCCGTGTCGTTGTCAACGTCGATTACGCCGACAAGTCCGTCTCGGTGTTGCCCGAAGAAGTAAAGAAACGATGAGTCTTGCCTGAAAGGTGAATAGGCGTTGGCAGGGTAGTTGGCGGGTGCTTCATTGTTGCCAAACAATAGAATCACACCATTTCCGACCAGCTTTTTAAGCTCGGCTCGGCGCCTAATGTAAGTTTCTTTGCCAAACATAGCTTTGTTTAATTTTGTTGTTTGTATTGCATTATTAATGCAAAGGTACACAATTATTTATAGAAAAGAAGTATCTTTGCATAAAAAATTGTATTTAAGGTAAACATATCTATGCAAATCATCAGGAATACGGGGCTTGTACTTGAGGGTGGAGGCATGAGGGGTGTCTTTACCAGTGGTGTGCTTGATGCTTTTATGAAGCACGAGTTGTATTTCAATTACGTTGTGGCTGTTTCGGCAGGGGCGTGCAACGGCTTGTCGTACATGAGCCGACAGCCCCGTCGGGCGCGCATTTCAAACATAGACATGCTTGCCAAGTACGATTACATAGGGCTGCGCCACCTGTTCACCCAGGGCAGCATCTTCGACCCGGAACTGCTTTACGAGCGTTTTCCCAATGAGATTGTGCCTTACGATTATGACACTTATTTCAGCAATCCGGCCACGTTTGAAATGGTGACGACCAACTGCCTGACCGGCAAGTCGGAATATCTTAGCGAGCGTTCCGGCGATCGCAAGAGGCTGATCGACATCGTCAGGGCGAGCAGCAGCCTGCCTTATGTGAGCAAAATAGTGGATGTTGACGGTGTGCCGATGCTTGACGGGGGCATAATAGACAGCATTCCGGTGATGAGGGCGGTGGATATGGGCTTCAGGAAGAACGTGGTGGTGGCAACGCGCAACCGGGGCTTCCGCAACAACGGGCGCGACCGCAAGATACCGAGGTTCATCTACCGCAACTATCCCCGTCTGCGTGTGGCTTTGAGCCACCGCATCGAGGCATACAACGCACAGTTGGAGATGGTGGAGAGGATGGAAGACGAGGGCTCCATCGTGTGCATACGCCCGCAGAGACCCATGGAAGTGGGGCGTATAGAGAAGGATATTAAAAAACTGGAAGCCCTCTATGAAGAAGGCTTCCGGTTGGGTGAGGAGTTCTGCGAACGGGAGTTTGCCTGAGTCTTACTTCCACTCGGGAACGTATTCCGGTATGTTTTCTTCCGGCTCTTCTACCTTGTATTTGGGCGAGGGGCCGTATTTGTTTTCGTGAATCTGGCTGTCTTGGCAGAGGAATATGAGCATTATTATTCCGTATGCGAACATGAGCGCGCCTATTGTGATTAGCGTGGGGCTGAGTAGTGTCCTCAATAGCAGGGTGGCAAACTCGGAGTCTTGCACGGCTGTGGTGAAGTCGTTGCCTTGTATCATGTTGTAAAGCCATGACAGGAATACGATAACGAAGATGACACTCAGGATGATGTAGCCACCAAACCACCATCCGCTGCGGCCGGTGTCGTGCAGCCTTCTGAATACGAGCGGTATCGTGGCGGCGTTTATCGCCAATGATATTATGCTGCCGATAATGGGGATAAACATGCATATCATCTTGATAATTGCCAGTATAAGGTATGTCCACCAGAATTCAGACCGGCGTGAGCGACCTTTTACTTGTACAATTTTGCTCCATGCCTCCTCCAATGCCTCAGTGAGCGTGAGTTGTGGCAGATACGTTATTCCATTCATGTAAGTATGGTTTTGGTCAGGGCTTTGGTCTTGATTCTGGCTTTTGCAGTCGTGGCGAGCCCTTTTGCCCACATCGGCAAAGCCGTTTTTAGGTTTTCTTTGCGTATGCTGTCGCCATGCTGTGCCAGCTTTATTTTAGAAGGTCGGGGCGCAGGCGGCGTGTCCGTTCCATTGCCTGGTCCATCTCCCATTCCTTTATCTTGGCTTCGTTTCCGCTCAGCAGGATGTCGGGCACCTTCCATCCCTTGTAGTCGGCCGGCCGTGTGTAGATGGGTGCAGAGAGCATATCGTCCTGGAAACAGTCGGAGAGCGCGCTCTGCTCGTCGCCGATTACCCCCGGCACCACGCGCACGATGGCGTCGGCCATGACCGCCGCGGCCAGTTCGCCGCCCGTGAGCACATAGTCGCCGATGCTTATCTCGCGCGTTATCAGGTGGTCGCGCACACGCTGGTCTATGCCTTTGTAGTGGCCGCAGAGTATGATTATGTTCTCCAGCATCGACAAGTCGTTGGCCACATGCTGGTTAAACTGCTCGCCGTCGGGCGAGGTGAATATCACTTCGTCGTAGTTACGCTCGGCCTTCAGCGCCGATATGGCCCGGTCGATAGGTTCGCACTGCATCACCATTCCGGCGAAGCCGCCATAGGGATAGTCGTCCACACGGCGCCATTTGTCGGTGGTGTAGTCGCGAAGGTTGTGGAGGTGTATTTCGGCAAGGCCTTTTTTCTGGGCCCGTGCCAGTATCGATTCGTTGACAAAGCCCTCGAGCATCTCGGGCAATACGGTGATAATGTCTATTCTCATGGCTACAAAATTACTGAATTTTGTTAAAATGTAGAGGTTATTATGGTTAATAAAATGAAAAACAACGATGCTCTGCTGATTGTCGTACGCGCGTTGTCGTAGGCCCCAGGGCGTTAGGCTGAGTTGCTGCAGGCCGATGGACAGGTGATTACGGCGTAAATCTTTTTGGTCGGAAAAGGCCTCGCCGTGATGTTCCGCTATAGCGCCGTCATGGCAGTAAGTATGGTTCTGAGGGCTGTTTCGGCCACGGTCGTAGACGTCTTTGGCGGTGGATTGGCGGCCGAATGGGCCGTTTGGCCGGGCGGTATGTGCTGTTTTGTGTTGTCAAAAGACCCTTTTCGCATCGCTGTTTGTGCCCTTTGGTGGGGTGAAATGGGCCGTATGGTGAGAGTGAATCCATCTACTGGCGATGCCGATGTGGCCCGCCCGGCGTGTAATGATAAGCAAATCAGCGTGATGTCTGTTTCAAATGAGAATCGCGTATTTGCCGCCGGCATTGTCCGCATCGGCAAATACGCGATTCTCACGAGGCTTGTTGTAATTAATTTTCATGCCTTTTGTCCATGCCTCTCTGCCGCCACTTCAGGCCATGCCAGCCTTATCAGTTCGGCGTCGGCAGCCGTCCAGTCGAGCGACAGCAGCTCGTCGGCTTTCAGCCAGCAGTAGTCTGTGTGCTCAAGCAGTTTGAAAGAGTCGTCGGCCGGGGCCTCACACAGGTATGCAACCAGGGTGAGGCTGAAGTCGGGGTAAGAGTATTCAACCGTTGCCAAGGCCTCGCCTGCGCAAACGTCCCAATCCATTTCCTCCTTTATTTCGCGCCTCAGCGCATCGCGGTCTGATTCGTCCGGCTCTACCTTCCCGCCCGGAAACTCCCATTTCTCAGATATATATGCATATTTGCTCCTGCACCTTCTCATACATAGGTAGCGGTCGCCGCGCTTCACCACGGCAGCCACCACGCGCGAGTGCTTCATTTCTGTTGCCTGTTTCATGTCGGTTGTTTATCTAAGTTTGTTCATGTTGTAGTGGGGTGTTACCTTTTTCACGAAGAAAACCATGGATATCACGCATAGCACAGCCCCCGAAAGGTAGACCATGTAGAACGTGAACGCATGTGCGATGAATCCGCTCGACAGTATGCCGATGCCTATGCCTACGTCCCATGCGGTGAGGTATGTGCTCGTGGCAGTGGCCCTCTGGTTGTTTGGGGCCAGGTTTACGTATAGCGAGTTCATGGCCGGGAACATCACGCCGAAGCCAATGCCGAGCATCACCGGCACGGTGAAGAACACTGCCGTGGCCAGGGTCATGTCGGCCATGGCCATGAACCGGCACGAGCCGAGGCAGAAGAATGCCACTATCACAGGGTAGTATCCGTAGTGGATGCACTGCGTTATGTAGCCTTTGTCGACCAGCCGGCCGGCAAACAGGCGCGACACGCCCATGCCGATGGCCATGAGCGTGAAGAAGAAACCGCTCGGGGCAGTTATGTGTATCTCGCCGGCATACATGGCAACAAAGTTGGTTGTGGCGCCGTAAGGTATCGACAGCAGCAGCAACGATATGCTCACGGGTATGCCTTTCAGCAGTATGAAGCGGTCGAGCGACACCTTTCTCTTTGGTGCCGACATGCTTTCGGGCAAGGGCTCGCCCGATTTCTCAGCCTCCATGCGCTTGCGCATAGACTCCGGCATGCGTGCCTTGACGGCGCATGCGCACATCAGTCCGCACAAGCTTACTATCATGGCTGTGAGGAAAATGCCCGTGTAGCTGATGTGGCTGTGCATGAACAGGCCCGTCATTGGGCCCAGGGCCATGGCCGTGTTGTTGGTCAGGCCATAGTATCCCAGCCCTTCGCCGCGCCTGCTGCTTGGCATTATGTCGACGCAGAGCGTGTTGCCGCCTACGGTGACGCTGCCAAACGCCACACCATGGAGTGCTCGGAGCAAGATGAACCACGCCAGGGTGGCTGCCAGCATGTAGCCCAGGAACATGCAGACACACGTGAAATAGCACAGTATGTATATCGGCTTGCGCGGGAACTTGTCCATCAGGAAGCCCGAGAAGGGGCGTATGCACAGCCCACTCACCGTATAGCAGCTCAGAATGAGGCCGAGCATGGCTTCCGGGCAGTGGTAATTCTCCTGGAGGTAGAAGGGCAGTATAGGTATGAGCAGCCAGAAACCGAAGAACAGCAGGAAGTTGGCTGCAAGGATGCATATATAGCTTCGGGTGAACAGTTTGTCTCGTTTCATGCCTTGGTCTGTTTGTTGTGTAAAACAATCGGGAGCGACACGCAAGGCTGCACTGCCGGCATGCCTTCCGCATCGCTCCCGTTTGTGTGTCGGCAATTTAGTTTGCCGATTCGAATTCTTTGAGGAATCGCACGTCGTTCTCAGAGAACATGCGCAGGTCGCTCACCTGATATTTCAGGTTGGTGACGCGCTCCACTCCCATGCCGAAGGCGTATCCGCTGTACACCTTGCTGTCGATGCCGCACTGTTCCAGCACGTTGGGGTCTACCATGCCGCATCCGAGTATCTCAACCCAGCCCGTGTGCTTGCAGAATCCGCATCCCTTGCCGCCGCAGATGTGGCAAGATATGTCCATCTCGGCGCTTGGCTCGGTGAACGGGAAGTAGCTTGGGCGCAGGCGTATCTTCGTGTCTGCCCCGAACATCTCGCGCGCAAACGTCAGCAACACTTGCTTAAGGTCGGTGAAGGAAACGTTTTTGTCGATGTAAAGTCCTTCTACCTGATGGAAGAAACAGTGGGCGCGGGCGGTGATGGCCTCGTTCCGGTAAACACGCCCGGGGCATATCACGCGTATGGGGGGCTCGGTGGTCTCCATCACACGTGCCTGCACAGAGCTCGTGTGGCTTCGCAGTATGATGTTTTTCGTTACGTCGTTGGGGTTCTGCTCAACGAAAAAGGTGTCTTGCATGTCGCGAGCGGGGTGGTCGGCGGCAAAGTTCATCTTGGTGAACACGTGCAGGTCGTCCTCCACTTCGGGCCCGTCGGCCAGGATGAAACCCATTCGCGAGAATATGTCGATAATCTCGTTGGTCACGATTGTAAGCGGATGGCGTGTGCCGAGGCTTATCGGATAGGGCGAGCGCGTCAGGTCTACGTCGTCGTTCAGGCCGTCTTCCTGGCTGAACTGCTCCTTGAGGGCGTTGATGCGCTCAGTGGCTGTTTGCTTGAGTTCGTTAAGTTTCATGCCCACTTCCTTCTTCTGGTCGGCGGGCACATTGCGGAAGTCTGCCATTAAGGCATTGATTTCGCCTTTCTTGCTGAGGTATTTCAGCCTCAGTGCTTCTATTTCGCCAGCGTTGCTGGCGCTGATGCCTTTCACTTCGTTTAGAAGTTGCTCAATCTTTTCAAGTATCATGATGGTATATGTTTGTCACTTGGCTTTGCTTTGTGAGCCATGGCTTAAGGCTGGTATGGCCCGGCCGTAGCGTGGCCAACATCAGCCCGCCGGCCTGTGGCAGCCACTTGGCATGACCGTTTCGGGCTAATTTTTGCTGCAAAGGTAATATTTTTGTGTCAAAACAGAGCAAGATATCAAAATAAAGTTGTACTTTTGCCGAAATTTGAGAGGCGGATATATTCCGGTTTATAGATGAAAAGGTTTTTGATTGCGGTTTTCGCAATGGTCTTGTTGATGTTTTCCTGTAAAGGAAACAAGACTGCCAAGGATGCCGATGAGGTGGTGCCTGATTCTTCAGACAGCTTCGTTGTGGACACCGTTCCGGTGGACACGATGGAGCAACTGATATCCGAGACACCCATGCCAAAGGCAGCCGACGAGTTGTTTGATGATTTTTTCTTCAATTTCGCAGCCAACCGAAAGCTGCAGATGGGGCGCATCAAGTTTCCGTTGCCGGTGATAAAAGGCGACCAGACAGACTACATCCAGAAAGAGGATTGGCGGATGGAGCATTTCTTTATGCGCCAAGGGTACTATACTCTCATCTTCGACAACATGAAGCAGATGGCTGTTGTGAAGGACACTTCTATCGATCATGTGGTCGTCGAGAAGGTGTTCTTCCCCAAGAAGCAGGTCAAGCAGTATGTATTCGACAGGGTGGGGGGATTGTGGATGCTCTGTTCCATACAATACAAGCCTCTGTATGAGAACACCAACGCTTCGTTCCTGAAGTTCTACCAGCGTTTCTCGCGCGACTCGGCGTTCCAGATTGCGAGCCTGAAAGACCCGGTCAAGTTCACAGGACCCGACCCCGACGACGACTTCAGCCAGATTGAGGGAGTGATAACTGCGGACACCTGGCCCGCGTTCGCTTCAGAAATGCCGTCTAAAATGATTTATAACATCATTTACGGGCAGACATATACAGAGAGCGACCACAAGATATTTGTTATCAGGGGCATATCCAACGGCCTCGAGGTTGAGATGACTTTCGAGCGCAAGGGCGGCAAATGGCTGTTGGTTGAGCTCTCAACATGATAAACGTTTGACTTGAGATGAAGGATATAAGAAACTACGACTTAACGCCACACAACACATTTGGGATAAAAGCCTCGTGCAGCCGGTTTGTCGAGTTCGGCTCTGTCGACGAGCTGCGGGATGTAATTGCCGGCCTGACCAAGGCCGACGACCCGTTGCTTGTGCTTGGCGGCGGGAGCAATCTGCTGCTTACGGCCGACTACCCCGGTACGGTGTTGCATTCTGCCATCAGGGGCGTTGTGCCGTCGGACGACGGTGACAGCGTGCTTGTGAGGGTAGGCAGTGGCGAAGACTGGGATGGATTTGTCGGCACATGCGTGGCCAACGGATGGTACGGGGCCGAGAACCTGTCGCTCATCCCGGGCGAAGTTGGGGCAAGCGCTGTGCAGAATATCGGGGCATACGGCGTCGAAGCGAAAGACTTGATATATGAGGTTGAGGCTGTGTCGTTGGCCGACGGCAGCCTTGAACGCTTCAATAATGCCGATTGCGAGTATGCCTACAGGCACAGCCGCTTTAAGGGCGAGTGGGCCGGACGGTATGTCATAACCCATGTCACTTTCCGTTTGGGCAAGCAGTTCAGGCCCCACCTTGATTATGGCAACATCAGGGCGGAACTGCAAAAGCGTGGAATCGTTGTGCCAACAGCCGGGCAACTGCGGCAGGTAGTTATAGACATACGCAATGCAAAGCTGCCCGACCCGAAGGTGACAGGCAATGCCGGCAGCTTCTTCATGAACCCCGTGGTAGACCGCAAGTGCTATGACGGGCTTGCGGCACTATACCCCGGCATGCCTCATTACACCGTAGACAGCAACCACGAAAAGATTCCTGCAGGCTGGCTGATAGAGCAGTGCGGATGGAAAGGCAAGGCCTTGGGCAGGGCAGGCGTGCATGGCAGGCAGGCACTGGTGCTCGTCAACCTTGGCGGGGCGTCAGGCTTAGATGTCGTCAGGTTGTGCGAGACCATACGCCACGACGTTAACGAGAAGTTTGGCATTATGCTTAAACCGGAGGTGAACATCAGATGAGGCTTACGTTTCTTGGTACAGGAGGCAGTTTCGGCACGCCAATGATAGGGTGCCAGTGCGCTGTGTGCAGGAGCAACAACCCCAAAGACCACCGCCTGCGGAGCTCGGCGCTGGTAGAATCCGATACCACGAGGCTGCTCATCGACTGCGGGCCGGACTTCAGGCAGCAGGCACTGAACATGCCTTTCAGGAAGATAGACGGCGTGCTGCTCACGCATTCGCACTATGATCACGTAGGTGGGATAGACGATTTGCGGCCTTTCTGCAAGTTTGGCGACATAGACATATACGCAGACCGCATCACGGCAGCCAACCTGAAGAGGGCTATACCATATTGCTTCGACAAGGAGAAGTATCCAGGGGTGCCAAACATAAACCTCATTGTGATAGAGCCGCACAAGCCGATGCGCATTGGCGACATTGACATAATGCCGGTTGAAGTGATGCACGACAAGCTGCCGATACTTGGCTACCGCTTCGGCCGGATGGCGTATATAACAGACATGAAGACCATCGGAGATGGTGAGCTTGCCTATCTGGACGGGGTGGATGTGCTGGTTGTCAATGCTTTGCGTTTTGAACGCCCGCATCACTCACACCAGTTGGTTGACGATGCGATATGTTTTGCGCGCCGTATCGGTGCCCGCCACACTTATTTCATGCACTCTTGCCACCATATCGGCCTGCATGATGAGGTCTGTCACTTGTTGCCGGAAGGCTTTGGGATGGCGTATGACGGCCAAGTAATCGACATTTAAAGTTAAATAATGATAAATCTTTGGTGCCTTTGCATCATAAAATATTGTGCATTGCAATAATATTCTTATCTTTGCACTGTGTTTTTCATAGTATTAGATTTAAGGTTAACAAATGGTTGGGAGTACAGCGGTACTCCTTTTTTTGTGCCTTGTCGTTGTTGAGGCTGTGTTGCTGTGCTGATACAACATAATGCGGGTTGGTTGTAAGCAGCTTTGTTAAAATGCGTCAGGCTGTAGAAATATGTAACTTAGTGGATTATTGTTTGTTGAATACTTTTGTTTCCTTGGCTGTTGTATACAACCGAATGTGTGTCAGTGAGTTGCAATGCTTGCCGTTTTTAAGTTCGGTTTGGCCCGTTTCATGTTGCAAAACGGGCCGTATGGCAGTGCCGAACAGGCCGTTTCACGCCGCACTGTGTGCATAGCGGCGCGACACCATGGCTTTTGTAAATATAAGTTCACACTGTTTTGCCTTTCATTCCCCTTATGTATTTATGGGTGGCCAATGCAGATTGCCTTGGAATAATGCATGGTGTGCGCGTGAAAGGCACTAAGAATGCTTACCCATGCGATGCGTTTGGCGGTGCCTGTTTGCAGTTCCGCCAAGCCTGTTCCGCTAACTTAGCCTTGCGGCATGCATGTCTTCGTCAGCGTTTTTTCTTGCTTTTAAACAGCCCTCCGTATTTGCTCATGAGTTTTCTCACCAGCATGAACGTGTCGAAAGCCGTTATGCTGTTTGTTATGATGCTGGCTATGAGCTCGCCTTTCGTGTTGGCTTTCTTGGGCGTAAACAGGCTGTTCCACAATAGCCCTATCTGTTCGCCCTTCTTGTGTATTTCGCTCTGCAGCTCATCTTTGCGGGCCTGGATGTCGTCCAGCGTATAGTAAGCTTTGTTGTTTATCGGCATTTCTGTTCCTTTTTAGTTAATCACTTGCTCAAGAGTATGCCCGTGATGAATCTGATCAGTGGGCGGGTTATCAGTGGTTTGCGCAAGGCGAAGATGATGATGAGCAATGCCAGCAGCATTGCCGCAACGATGGCAAAGGCGCAGGCTGTGCCCGTGACAGGCGAAATCCAGTATACCATTGCGAAAGACAGGTAGAAAAGCACGGCAAACACAAGCACAAACATTATTATTGTCAGTGACAACGCCGTGATAAGCCGCACCAACTTGTCGATTACATCGAACTTCAGGTATTCTTTCTGAAGCCCGATGTAATCTTTAAGTGTCTCAATGAGCCGTGCCAACGACTCAACGTTTTTGTCGCTTGATAACATTCTTTGGTTTTGTCAGTTCTTTGCTGATTGTTCACTCGCGCCCTTATACCTGCGGAGCAGCGTCCTGTATGTCGTCAACGAGGTCGCAAACTTCCTTGCGGCTCAGCTTGATGTTGTGCCTGTTGAGGAAATCGTCAACGGCGTCAGTTATTTTTTCGCGTGTGTCTTTGCCTTTTTCCGGGGCTAACAAAAGTCCTAACACGGCTCCGGCGATGGCTCCGCCGAGGAATGCGCTGATATAACCTAAACTCTTCATAGTCGTTATGTTTTAAATTAGACAATAGTTTTTTCGTATCGCAAATATAGAAAAGATTTTCCGAGTAAAACAATTTTTATCATCATTTTTTGTTAAATGGCAGCGATTTCCTGCATTTAACAAACTTTATGTCGGGTTTTTCTTCGCTTTTGCATGATATTTAGTAATTTCGCACAAATATTTCTATACAATTTCGAAAGTTTAATTTTAATAATGGTGAAGATGAAGAAGTACATGGTGTTATGCGCAGGTTTATGCGCCGCAATGGCTTTCACTAGCTGCAAATCGAGCGAGAGTGCTTACAAGAAGGCATACGAGAAGGCTAAGGCCCAGGAGACTGCACAGCAGACCACACCTGAAACGGCTCAGACAGAGGCCAATGTGGTGGCTCCGCTTGTGGACAAACCCGCAACAGACACCCAGGTTGTAGATAATGTGGACAACGTGCAGGTGCGCCAGGAAAGGGTGTCACTGGTCAACGGGTCTGGCTTGAAGCATTTCAGTGTCGTGGTTGGCTCGTTCTCACTAAAGGCAAATGCAGACGGACTCCAGCAGAAGTTGAGGGAGGCTGGATATGATGCGCAGGTGGTGAAGAACGAGGATCGCAATATGTATCGTGTTGTTGCAGCCACTTTTGACAGCAAGGCCGATGCAGCGGCAAGCCGCAATGAGTTCAGGGCAAAGTACCCCGACGCATGGTTGCTCTACAATGCGCAATAATAATATAATGTGAACGCAATCGATAAACGAAGCCTGTGGCAAGGATACTTTCTATCGATTACGGGAAAAAACGGACAGGATTGGCGGTTACCGACCCTCTGCAGATTGTGCCGGGAGGGTTGGCAACCGTTCCAACGTCTGGTCTGTTTGACTATCTGCGTGACTATGTGGGGCGCGAGTCGGTTGAGCGCATCGTCATCGGTGAGCCCATGCAGCCCAACGGCATGCCCAGCGAGAACCTGGAGCGGGTGAGGCAGTTTGTGGCCAGATGGCGCAAGGCAATGCCCGACATCCCAATAGAGTATTACGATGAACGCTTTACTTCGGTGCTTGCGCATAGGGCGATGATAGACGGCGGCCTCGGAAAGAAGGCCCGCCGGAACAAAGAGCTGGTTGACGAGATAAGCGCAACAATCATCCTCAGCGATTATCTGTCATCAAGGCGAGGGCCTGCCGGAAGGTAGGTGAGTTTCTTATTAAAGAGAGAAAAGATGATATTACCGATATATATTTACGGGCAGCCGGTATTGAGAAAGGTTGCCGAGGACATCCCGGCGGATATGCCGGGAGTGGATGAACTGGTTCAGGATATGTTTGAAACCCTCACAGCATCCGAGGGAGTGGGGCTTGCGGCACCTCAGATAGGCAAGGCCATACGTGTCGTTGTAATCGACCTTGACGTTCTTTCGGACGACCTGCCGGAATACAAGGGTTTCCGCAAGGCTTACATCAATCCTCATATAGAGGAATACGACGACTCGGAGACTGAGACGATGGAGGAAGGTTGCCTCAGCCTGCCGGCCATACACGAGCGCGTGACGCGCCCAACGCGAATCAGGGTGCGCTACCTCGACGAGCAGATGCAGCCCCACGACGAGTGGATTGAGGGCTACCTCGCCCGCGTGATGCAGCACGAATTTGACCATCTTGACGGCAAAATGTTCATTGACCGCATCTCGCCTCTGCGCAAGCAGCTCATCAAGAGCAAGCTGCGCGCCTTGCTTCAAGGGCGTTATCGCTGCGGTTACAAGACAAAGGCTGCGGTGAAGAAGTAAGTTGGAAATATGTATCGAAAGGTTGTTTTCTTCATAACGATGCTGCTGTTGCCGCTTGCCGGCAGGGCACAATTCAACACAGACAGGCTCGTAACGATAGGGCGCAGCGCGCTCTATTATGAAGACTATGTGCTTTCGATACAGTATTTCAACCAGGCTATAATGGCCAAGCCCTACTTGTATGAGCCTTGGTTCTACCGTGCCGTGGCAAAATTTTACCTCGACGACTTCGTTGGGGCAGAGCAAGACTGTACCCAAGCCATCGACCGCAACCCGTATGTGGTCAACACTTACGAGCTGAGGGGCATTGCGCGGATACGCCAGGAGAAGTTTTCTGATGCCATTGACGACTACACCAAGGCTCTGAAATACGACCCGGAGAACCGTAGCATGTGGCACAACAGGGTGCTCTGCCGAATCCAGAACAAGGAATACGAACGCGCATTGGCCGAACTTGACACCATGGCGGTGCACTGGAGCAAGTACGCCCCGGCCTATTCGATGAAGGCCGAGGTGTATATGCTGCAGAAAGACACGGCCAAAGCGATAGCCGCATTGGACAAGAGTCTGGAGATAGACCCCTACGACGGGTCTACATGGACCATGCGGTCGATAATCAGCCTGGCCCGCAAGGAGTGGAAAGATGCCGAGGGCTATCTCGACAAAGCCATACACCTGTTGCCCAAGCAAGCCGGCAACTATATCAACCGTGCCCTTGCGCGGGTCAACCAAAACAACCTTCGAGGTGCGATGGCCGACTACGACACAGCCCTCGACATTGATCCCAACAACTTTCTCGGCCATTACAACCGGGGATTGCTGCGTTCGCAAGTGGGTGACGACAACCGTGCCATCACCGACTTCGACTTTGTCTTGAAGCTCGAACCCGACAACCTCATGGCACTGTTCAACCGCGCCCTGCTTCTTGACCGCACGGGAGACCTGCGCGGGGCCATACGCGATTACTCGAAAGTCATCGACCAATACCCCAATTTCTGGACCGGACTGCAATACCGTGCTGCCTGTTACAGGAGGCTGGGCATGACCAAACAGGCCGAGGCCGACGAATTCAGGGTGTACAAGGCACAGCTTTACAAGAGCCTTTACGGCATACAGCCAAGGCTCAACAAAGAGCAGTTGCGCAAGCGCAGCGACGAAGACATGGATAAGTACAACCAGCTTGTGGTGGCCGACGAGCAGGAAATGGAACACAAGTATGAAAGCGACTACCGCGGCCGCGTGCAAGACAGGCAGGTCGAAGTGGCCTTCCTGCCCATGTTCGGGTTGTCGTTCGACCGTTACCATAGCGACGTGACGCTCTACATCCCATTCGACAGGCAAGTCGATGCGTTCAACCAGCAGGCGGGCAAAGCGCGGCGGGTATACGTCAACTGCAATCAGGCAGCACTCGACGAGGCACATTCCAAAGCCCTTTTCAGCTACATCGACTCTCTCTCGAGCGGTATCGGAGGCACCGGCGGGCGCATCGGGGCCCAGTCGGCCTTGCTCTTGAGGGCCGTTGCTTATTCGGCCACGCAGAACTTTGAAGACGCCATAGGCGACTTGTCGGAGTTCATACAGAATGACACGGCTTCTTCGCTGGGCTACTGGCAGCGTGCCGTGTGCCAGACCAAGGTGAATGAGTTCAACGCTTCGCTCGGCACCGACATGGCAATGAAGTATGCCAATGTCATAGCCGACCTTGAGCGTGCCATCAAGCTCAACCCCCAGTGTGCCTACCTTTATTATAACCGGGGCAACGTTTATGCCGCGCGAAAGGACTATGCCCGGGCCATCGAGGACTATACCAAGGCCATCAGCCTTGACCAGAAGCTCGCCGAGGCTTACTACAACCGCGGTCTGGCAGAGCTGTTCAGCCAGCGCACCGATGCAGGCATAGCCGACCTGAGCAAGGCCGGTGAGCTTGGACTGTATAACGCTTACAGCATAATAAAGAGATACGCCAAGGGCGACAAGAAATGACGGATTCGAGCATGGCTTTGTAAAGGGCGTTTTGAAATGCCATGCCCCGGCGTTAGCCGCATCCAATCGCTTCTCCATGCGTCATTTCCATCCACTTCTTTGCATCATGGCGGCGTGCTTGCCAGGCAAGGAGCATTGGAATCTCAATTCTGCGGAATGTAAACCTGCGTGGTGTTGCGTAGTTTTCAAACCACGGTCGAAGCGTCAACAAATATTTACAAATATAGTTTTGAAAACCACCAAGGGCAGTTCTGGCTGGCCGTATGGGCCGTTCGGCAATCTGATATGGTCTGTTTGAACTATCGAAACGGGCTGTTTTGCACCCTCATTCTTTTTGTTTCTTAACCTGCTGTACCCCAGTGCTTTAAACCATTTTGGCCATCCTATGAAATATTCATACAAATAGTGGAGCGTTTATCCGGGCATACGGCAATCGGGCATTGGCATGGCTGGCCCGTGGGTTTGGTTGTCACTGTGTCGGCCCTTTAGGGGGATGGTATGCAAGTCCGATTGTGCCGGTATGCGGCAGCGTGTAAGTATGCCGTTCGGGCTATGCCCATTGGCTCGTTATATACGCTCTGTCAGCTGTGGGCAGCTTGCCTGCCTATGCCTTATTTGGCGCAATTGCCACAGCTCAGATTGCTCTGCCATGGCCGGTTGTTTGGTCGTCTGGCCAACGGTGTGCACTGTCGCTGCGAGGTGTCTGTACTATATGGCATGGCTTTGGCCTGGCATATAAAGCCAAGGCAAATGCCCGAGAGCATGTGCGGCGTATCCCCTGGGCGCGGGGGCAGTCGTGGCGTCGGCAACAGTGGGGCATTTTGATGGCATGTAGGCAATGTAAAGGCTGATTTCCGGCTATAAACTCTCAGCCATATTGCATATACTTCACACGTTGAAATACGTACATGCACAGGCGTGGCTCGGCTGTCTTCGGGCCATGGCAATGCGTCGTGGTGGCATTGGCGGCGGCTCCGAGCTGTGTTTTCCCGGTCAATGCCACTTGCCTTGCGTAATGTGCAAATGGGCTCCGGCGGGCCGCAATCACTGTCGGCGGGCAAAAAAATCCTGTTAAACGTGCGCTTATTCCGAATTTAATGGTTAATTTTGCGCATTGAAAGTAAGGTTAAACAATACGACTATGATAAAGATCACATTTCCGGACGGTTCCGTGTGCGAGTACGAACAGGGCGTGACCGGACTTCAGATTGCTGAGAGCATCTCGCCGGCATTGGCACGCGACGTGCTGGCTTGCGGCGTCAACGGCGAGACAGTAGAACTTAACAGGCCGATAAACGCCGATTCCACCGTTCAGCTTTACAAGTGGGAGGACGATGAGGGCAAGCACGCCTTCTGGCATACTTCGGCCCACCTGCTGGCCGAGGCGTTGCAGGAGCTTTATCCCGGCATACAGTTTGGTTTCGGTCCGGCTGTGGAGAACGGCTTCTTCTATGACGTCTTGTTGAAGGACGGCGAGGCCATCAAGGAAGGAGACTTCCCGAAGATTGAGGACAAAATGCGCGAACTGGCTTCAAAGAAAGAGCCTGTGGTGCGCAAGGAAGTGTCGAAGGCCGACGCTCTGAAGGAGTTTGCCGCCGACGGGCAGACTTATAAGTGTGAGCATATCGAGCAGGATCTTGAGGACGGTTCGATAACTACATATACCCAAGGTGCATTCACCGACCTGTGCAAAGGCCCCCATTTGCTCAACACCGGGCTTATAAAGGCTATCAAACTCACCAGCGTGGCCGGTGCTTTCTGGCGTGGCGACGCCACAAGAGAGCAGATGCAGCGTCTTTACGGCATCACGTTCCCGAAGAAAAAGATGCTTGACGAATATCTGGTAATGCTGGAAGAGGCCAAGAAACGCGACCATAGGAAGATTGGAAAGGAAATGGAGCTGTTCATGTTCTCTGAGCGCGTGGGCAAGGGACTGCCCATCTGGCTGCCCAAAGGCACAGAATTGCGCCTCCGCATGCAGGATATGCTGCGCAAGATACAGTCGCGCTATGGCTACAAGGAGGTGATAACACCGCATATCGGTAGCAAGAACCTCTATGTGACCAGCGGCCACTACGCCCACTACGGCAAGGATTCGTTCCAGCCCATACATACGCCTGAGGAGGGAGAAGAGTATATGCTCAAGCCAATGAACTGCCCCCACCACTGCGAGGTGTTTGCGTGGAAGCCGCGTTCTTACCGTGACCTGCCGTTGCGCATAGCCGAGTTTGGCACTGTTTACCGTTATGAGCAGAGCGGAGAGCTGCATGGCCTCACCCGCGTGCGTTCGTTTACGCAGGACGATGCCCACATCTTCTGCAGGCCAGACCAGGTGAAAAACGAGTTCCTCCGCGTGATGGACATCATACACACTGTGTTCTCCATCTTCCATTTCGACAACTTCGAGGCCCAAATATCTCTTCGCGACCCCAACGACCGCGAGAAATACATAGGTTCGGATGAGGTATGGGAGAAAGGCGAGCAGGCCATCATCGAGGCTTGCAAGGAAAAAGGCCTCAAGGCAAAGATTGAGTATGGCGAGGCAGCATTCTACGGCCCGAAGCTCGACTTCATGGTGAAAGACGCCATAGGCCGCCGCTGGCAGCTCGGCACAATACAGATAGACTATAACCTGCCTGAGCGTTTCAAGCTCGAATATACCGACGAGGACAACACCAAGAAGACCCCGGTGATGATTCACCGCGCCCCGTTTGGCTCGATGGAGCGCTTCTGCGCTGTGCTCATCGAGCATACCGCAGGTCACTTCCCGCTGTGGCTGACACCCGACCAGGTGGCAATCCTGCCAATATCCGAGAAGTACAACGACTACGCTGCGCGCGTTGCCCGCGAGCTCGATGCCGTCGGTGTGCGTGCAACCATTGACAGCCGCAACGAGAAAATCGGCCGCAAAGTGCGTGACAACGAGCTCAAGCGCATACCGTACATGGTCATCGTCGGCGAGAAGGAGCAGGCCGACGGCACTGTAAGCGTGCGCAAGCAGGGCTCGGAGGAGCGTGGCGTGATGACCATTGCCGAGTTTGCAGGCAAGGTTAACGCCGAGGTGGCCGAGCTGCTCAAGGCTACCGACGTAAGGCCGGAGTAAGAGGCATGAAACCATTTTTGTAAGACGATAGTGGTTGTCGCCTGTTGCAGGATTGTTCATTATCCCGTGGCAGGCGGCAATCGTTTTCATACGTCGTGCCGGCAACGGCTTGGCCAGACGTGTAACACATTAATAAATGATTATGACAAAATTAAAAACATTCATTGCCTGCATGCTGGCTGTTGTGGCCATACCGGGCTGTGGCGGGCAAGGCAACAAGGGAAAACTTCCCGCCAAGGCAGCCGATACAGTGCAGGTGGCATCCGATGTTAAGGCAGAGGGTGCTGTGACATATCTGAACACGGCAGACTTTATCAGTAAGGTGTACGATTTCAAGAGCCACCCAGACAAGTGGAAGTATGAAGGCGACACCCCCGCCGTCATCGACTTTTATGCCACTTGGTGCGGCCCTTGCAAGCAGTTGTCGCCTCTGTTGGAGGAACTGGCCGCTGAATATGCCGGAAAGGTGAAGGTGTACAAGGTCGATGTAGACAAGGAGCCCGAGCTGGCAGCAGCCTTTCGCGTGCAGAGCATCCCAATGCTTCTGTGGATTCCGGCAAATGGTGAGCCTTTTGTTTCAATGGGCCTTATGCCGAAGGAGGAGCTGAAAAAGGGCTTCGACGAGCGCCTTTTGGGAAAAACGGCGCAGTGACAGGCTTTTGTTGACAATATTGCTCGGCTCATAAAGCCGGATTTGGGCGTTAATAATGCAAATTGCTTGGTTTCCAGTTGAAAAGTGAAAATAAAAGGGCAGAAATGTTTTGCCGTTTGTATTAAAAATCGTAACTTTGCACCCGATTTCCATAAAATAGTTGAATGAAGAATGACAATATAAAAAATCAGTATCGTGTAAATGAACAGATACGAGTGCGTGAGGTCCGTATCGTCAGCGATGGCGGCTCGACAGTAATGCCAACCCGCCAAGCCATGGATATGGCTCGCGAACAAGGAGTGGATCTTGTTGAGATATCTCCCAATGCCAATCCGCCCGTTTGTCGCCTCATCGACTATTCCAAGTTCCTCTACCAGCAGAAGAAACGTGCCAAGGAACTGAAGGCGAAGCAGGCTAAGGTGGAGGTTAAGGAGATTCGTTTCGGGCCTCAGACCGATGAGCATGACTATCAATTCAAGCTCAAGCATGCCAAGGAATTCCTCGAAGATGGCAACAAGGTGCGTGCATACGTGTTCTTCAGAGGGCGTTCAATCCTGTTTAAGGAACAGGGAGAAGTGCTGTTGCTCAGGTTTGCCAATGACCTGGAAGAGGTCGGCAAGGTAGAGCACATGCCATCGCTTGAAGGAAAGAAGATGTTCATATACATCGCCCCGAAGAAGACCGGTTCTGCTAAGAAGAGTCAACAGGCCATGGATAGGGAGAAGAAAGCTGCCGCCGGCAAAGAAACGGCAGCCGAAACAACTGCTGAGGCTGACGAGACACCGGCCAATGGCGGGTTGCTTGCCAACGCGAAGATAAGCCCCGATGCCCTTAAAAAGCTGCAGGGTGGCGAGTGACATTCGTGACAAGGATGAAAGAAGAAGTGCGTAACGCCCGGTATATGCGTTGCCACTGTAATAAATAACAATCATAATTAAACATTAAAAAAATGCCAAAAGTAAAGACAAATTCCGGTGCTAAGAAGAGATTTCGTTTCACCGGGTCGGGTAAGATTAAGAGACATCATGCTTACCACAGCCACATTCTGACTAAGAAGACCAAGAAGCAAAAGCGTAATTTGGTTCACCAGACACTTGTGGACACTGATAACATGAAGCAGGTTCGTGATCTGCTGTGCCTCCGTTAAATCCTAATTGTCGAACGTTTAAAGTAGAAAATTATGCCAAGATCAGTAAATCACGTTGCTTCGAGAGCAAGGAGAAAGAGAATTTTAAAGCTTACACGCGGCTATTTTGGAGCACGCAAGAATGTCTGGACTGTAGCAAAGAACACCTGGGAGAAGGGTCTTACATACGCATATCGTGACCGTCGCGCCAAGAAGCGCAATTTCCGTTCATTGTGGATTCAGCGTATCAACGCTGCTGCCCGTCTGGAGGGAATGAGCTATTCTGTGCTGATGGGTGCGCTCAACAAGGCCGGTATCGAAATCAACCGTAAGGTGCTTGCTGACCTCGCTGTCAATAATCCTGAGGCATTCAAGGCTATTGTGCAGAAGGTTAAGTAATCAGCATTGTACAAGTAAACTCATTCACGCGATGAATATTGGGCCGCAGTCTCCTCTACGACGGAGACTGCGGCTTTTGTTTTTCCGCTTTCTGCCGCCATCTTGTGCCATGTCGGCTTTGTGCTGAAGGATGGCAAGTGGTGTGAGAGGGTTGAAATGAGGTTTTAGTATATAGTTAAACCAACAGACATTATTTTTCAATGGGAATGGTAATTGGCATAGATGTCGGCATAAGTACAACAAAGATAGTTGGCATTTGTAATGGGCGGGTGGTTTCACCGATGAGAATCAAGGCCACCGATCCGGTTTCGTCGCTTTACGGAGCGTTCGGCAAATATCTTTATGATAACAAGATTCAGATGTCAGACGTAGACCATGTGATGCTAACAGGCGTGGGGGCGGCTTACATCAGCAAGCCTGTTTATGGGTTGCCGACAGCCAAGGCCGGTGAGTTTGTGGCCGACGGACTCGGTGCTTGCCATGAGTCGGGCAAAGACCGAATCATAGTTGTGAGCATGGGTACAGGCACATCGCTTGTCAGATGCGACGGTGACAAAATAGAACACATCGGCGGCATTGGCATTGGCGGGGGCACATTGCAGGGGCTTTCTCGCCTTTTGCTTAAGACAGACGACATACGTACGGTTTCCGAGATGGCTGTGAGGGGCAACATATCCAGCATTAATTTGCGCATCGGCGACATAAGCGCCAGACCGTTGCCCGGACTTCCCATGTCGGCCGTGGCCTCTCTTTTCGGCAATGCCCGCAGCGATGCTTCGCGTGAGGACATTGCCATCGGCCTGATATGGACAGTATTGCAGTCTGTGGGTCAGTCGGCAGTATTGGCTTCGATAGGCAGCAACATTCGTGAATATGTGATGATAGGCAATCTTACGCTGTTGCCACAGTGCAGGGTTGTGTTTCCTCCGATTGAGAAATTATACGGAGTGAAGTTCATCATACCCGAGTATTCAGAATTCTGCACGGCCATCGGTGCTGCATTGTGCCATTTCGACCAGCGTTTCCATGTAGAGAAGTTGTAGCGTCTGTGTGCAGGCATGCCTCTGTTAAAGTGCCTTGCGGCGGCTCAATGCAATGTTGTGTGGCCATGACGGATTATGGCAGTGCCGCAAGGGGCGTATGTATGGAAACTATTTACGTGTAATTTTTTATTGCAGCAGTGCAGATCCTGCGTAACAAATTGATGTTCAGTTGGTTGCAATTCTTGCCGTTTCGTGCTGCAAAATAGGCCGTTTGGGATTGTAGTTTGTGCTGTTTGGCTTTCCGTTTTGGGGTGTTTGGGGCAGCAATGGCAGTGGCAGTGAAATATATCGATACCTTTTGTAAACAATTGTCATGGCTTTAGGTCTTGATTTTGTCATTGCCGTTGACATGTTACATTGTACGGCTGCCAATGCCGAAGCTGTCATTTTGCAAAAGGCATGAAACTACTTCCAATGCCAAAGTACGTGACAGTGGGAGTCGTTTCATGCCTTTTGTTTTTCATTCTTGGATGTTACAGAATGCTACATGACGTCTCATGGGCAATAAATCTGCTTGCGGCAGTTGTGCATTCTGACATACTTTATTGCCAAAAGCATATCTTTCGGCCTTGGACAACGGGCGCTGTTCGTATGCCTGCAGGGCAGAACTGTCTGACCGTGAACGGCATGAGAGCGTCAAAGCCCGCAAAGGATGGCTTGTCGGCCTGTTGTTGCGTATTGTCGGTCATGCCGGAAACGGGTCTGTGGCTTGTCGTTGCCTGCAAGTCATTTCTGCCTTATTCCCTTCATAGACAGTGATATCCGTTCTCTCTTCCGGTCCACTTCAATTACCCTTACCCTGACATGCTCGTGCAGCTTCACCACCTCTGTAGGGTCAGAGACATAGCGGTCGGCCATTTGCGAAATGTGAACCAGACCGTCGTGGTGGACACCTATGTCGACAAAAGCCCCAAAGTTGGTGATGTTTGTCACTATTCCCGGCAGTTCCATTCCTTCAGCCAGGTTGTCAATTGACGTCACATTGGGGTCAAATTCAAATTCCTCGGCTTGTCCGCGCGGGTCGCGTCCCGGTTTGTCGAGTTCGTTCATGATGTCGGTCAGTGTAGGCATGCCCACACTTTGCGTCACGTAATGCTTGATGTCAATGTTCTTCCGCCTTTCCGGCGACGCAATGAGTTCAGCCACGGTACACCCGGCGTCGGCGGCCATTTTTTCCACAATCCGATAGCTCTCGGGGTGTACTGCTGTGTTGTCAAGCGGGTTTGGGGCTTCCGGTATGCGCAGGAAGCCTGCACATTGTTCAAAAGCGGCAGGCCCGAGCCGTGACACCTTCATCAGTTCGGCTCGCGATTTAAACGGGCCGTGGGCCTTTCGGTAGTCTACAATGTTGTGTGCCAGTGTCGGGCCGAGCCCGCTCACGTAGGTAAGCAGGTGCTGGCTGGCGGTGTTGAGGTTGACACCAACGGAGTTTACGCAGCTTTCAACCGTCTGGTCGAGGCTTTTCTTTAGCTTCGCCTGGTCTACGTCGTGCTGGTATTGGCCGACGCCGATGCTCTTCGGGTCTATTTTCACAAGCTCGGCGAGCGGATCCATGAGTCTGCGGCCTATAGACACGGCCCCACGCACGGTGACATCCTTGTCTGGAAACTCATCGCGCGCCACCTTGGATGCCGAATATACCGAGGCTCCGTCTTCGCTAACGGTGTATATCCTGATGCTTTCCGACAGTCCGGCCGACCTGATGAAGGCTTCCGTTTCGCGCCCGGCGGTTCCGTTGCCTATGGCAATGGCTTCTGGCTGGTATTGTCTTACCATGTCTCTCACCCGTGTCTCGGCTTCACTGCGGCGGTTGGCGGGCGGGTGGGGGGATATTGCCTCGTGGTGCAGCAGGTTGCCCTGGGCGTCAAGGCACACCACCTTGCACCCGGTTCTGAAGCCGGGGTCTATTCCCATCACCCGCTTTGGCCCTAAGGGGGCGGCAAGCAGCAGTTGGCGCAGGTTCATTGCAAACACCCTTATGGCCTCCTCGTCGGCTTGTTCCTTTGAGATTGCAGCGAATTCCGTCTCGATGGCCGGCTTCACCAGGCGTTTCAGGGCGTCGTCTACTGCCTCACCAACGAGTTTAGAGCAGCGTGATGTGCCTTTTACAAACATCTTCCTTATCCTCTGTTTGCTCTCTTCGTCATCGGCAGATATGCTTATGCGCAGTATGCCTTCCGCCTCGCCTCGGCGCATTGCCAGCAACCTGTGAGCCGGGCAACGCCGCAGTGGCTCGCTGAAGTCGAAGTAGTCGGAGTATTTTGCAGCCTCGTCTGAGTCGGCTTTGGCCTTTACTGCCTTGGATGTTATCACCGCTTCGCGCCTGAACGCATTCCTGACAAGGCTTCGGGTGCGTTCGTCTTCACTTACGCTCTCGGAAATTATGTCTTGAGCCCCTTTCAGCGCGTCGGCCGTATCTTTCACTTCGCCGCGCACAAAGCGCCGTGCCGCGGCCTCGATGTCGCTCTCGCGCTGCAGCGATATTATTGCCGCCAGTGGTTCAAGGCCGCGCTCCCGGGCAACCTGTGCCTTGGTGCGGCGCTTAGGCTTGTATGGCAAGTAAATGTCTTCCAGTTCGGCCGCGTTCCAGCATTCGCTTATCCGCTTGCCCAGTTCGGCGGTCATCTTGCCTTGTTCGCTGATGGTTTTGGTTATTGTTTCCTTCCTTTTGGCCATTTCCGTCAGTTTTCCTGCCATGTCGGCAATGGCTGCTATCTGCACTTCGTCCATGCCGCCGGTGCGCTCTTTGCGGTATCTGCTTATGAAAGGTATGGTGCATCCTTCGGCAATAAGGCCAAGCACGTTTTCCACGTGACGCCTGTCTATGCCGAGGTTGCGTGCAATGATGTCGCTGAAAATGTCTGTGTTGGTTTCCATTGTTTGTTTCTGTAGTGTTGGGATTATGGCGCAAACTGTGGGCAGACGGCCGCTGCGCCAATGCCGTGTGCCGGGCATGGCAGCATGAAGTCTTTGCCTTTGTCGGCCGTCTGCCCACATGTGAGCGCCGTCATTCTATTCCGAGCTCGCGTTTAATGGATGGTTCGGCATCAAGAATATATATGTTCCCCGGGTTGATGTTGGATTGTTCTGTTTCTACCATCCATGATATGAGCTTAACGTCATGTTCGTCTACAAAGCGAAGCCTGACGCCTTGTTCGTAAGGCAAAGCCAGTGGTGTATCGTCAATCTCGACTTCAAAGTTGTGCCTGTCGGTGTAGCTGATGAGCCTAGTCCACACTGCTTCTACCTCGCCTTCGTCGTTTGTCAGGTCAAACTTGAACCAAGCCTTTTCCGGAGTGCGCTTGGCCACGTGCTCGGGCAGCCAGAAGTATTCGTTTGAGCAGTCGTGCGCGAACTTGCGTTCTTCCTCGCAGTGCAGCAATCGCAGGTCGTCGGCCCTGTCGTTTGTAAGGAAGTCGTCTTTCATCCAGAGCGGTTGATATGCGTCTGCTGCCATGGCGTCTTCGTTTTCGTAGGCGAATATGACGCAAGAGTTGGCGTTCATCTTTTTTAGCCTTGTCCTTATCGACCCTGGGGTTGCCTTGTCTTTCTGTCCGTCCTTTATGGCCTCGTTCCATGGCAGCAGCCTGATGTATAGCGGCACGTTGCCCGTCATGATGGCAAACGGCACATCCGGCCGCATTGTCTGTTGTGTTTCGGGGGCTTGGTGCCACAACATGTATGAAGCAACAGCCTCTATCAGTTTGCGGTGGCATGCAGAGTGGTTGGCGTCGCTGTGCATAATCTCAATGTCCGGCAGCCCGAAGCGTGCCAGACCGTTGGTGTACAGCCAAGTGTCGGAGCCTTGTTCGTTGCTTTCAGACGCTATGCTGTAGGCGAAACTTGCATGTGGTCCTGATGACGATCGTGCGGTGCTGACCACATACGCCTCCGACAAGGCTTGCTGGCTTGACAGGTCATAAATGGCGAGGAGCTTTGGTACGAGTGCTGTGGCAATCTTTAGCTGCAGGTGGAGCCATGCCAGCGGGGTGGCTGTTCCGAAGCGGATGTCGATGCCGTAGCCCGGCCTTTCTTGGCCAATCAGCTCCAGGTCTTGTTTGTTGAAGTAGGAGCTGATGAACATGCCAGAGGCGTTGAACGCCTCGAGCCGGTCGATTTCCATGTCGAACGGCTCTCCGCAGAACTGCCCGTGAACATGCTCAATCGTGTTTGTTTCCGTGTTTTGTGAAACGTCTTCAAACTCGAGGCTTTCCAATCCGGCAATGTCGCCCAGGCGGTTTCTGAACGCCTGCATGTCGGCCGTGAAGTCGTCGACACGCGACACGGCTATCATCACCGAGCGTTTTTTGATGTATGGAGGCTCGCGTAGGGTGGGATGCTCAAGAAATTCGACGGTTTTCTTGCAATTCTCGATGGCTTCCGGCACGTCGCTCCAAAACTCTTGGGTTTCCGGGTCGTCGGGTATCAGCGTCATGACATGCTCAAAGAAAGGTATGGCTTCGGCTTCCATGTTCAGTCCCATGCGTGTGTATCCGTTGCGGCACCACCAGTTTGGGTCGTCCTTACCCTCTTCGGCAGTGTCGGCCAGTATGCTGAGTGCCCGCCGGTCAAGGTCGTCGGGGTTGAGTTCGCTTTCTGTATACCCGCTGCGAATCATGCCCGCCAGGTTTGACAGCGTGCGTGCTTGCAGTCCGACAATCTTGTATGTACGTTCCTCGTCGGGCAGGTTGTCAATCATCCGTACCACTTCTTCTTCGCGATCATCGTCGCACATCTGTTGAATCAGCTTTATTATATCTTCTTCTCTGTTCATGGCTAAAGTATGGATTTATTTTTTCATGAGGGTTGCTTTTTCACTCTTGCCAAATCGTTCGATTGCGTAACGCAGCATGGTGCGGGGCATTCGCTTGCGGTTGGCATAGACATAGTCATACAGCCGGGCTGGGTCTCGCTTGCCGGCTTCGCGCAACATCCACCCGCAGGCCTTGTGTATGAGCTCGTGTTTGTGGTTCATAAGCATGTCGCAGAGCCGGTAGGTGTCGTCGAGTTCGCCTTTGCGAATGAACGCAAATGTGGAAACTATGGCCATGCGCACCTCCCATGGTGACTGGCTTTTGGCCAGAATGTAGAGCTGGTCGCGAGGTTTGTCCATCAGATATTCGCCTACAACAGTTTTGACCGACAGGTCTACAAGGTCCCAGTTGTTTATTCTGTCAGTGTGGCTCAGGTAGAAGTCAAACAGCTCTTTCCTTGTGCTGTCGTCGGCCTTGTTGGCTTTTGCCACCATTATTAGCAGCGCGGCCAGCCTTACCTCGTGCCATTCAGAGTTGAGCAATACCTCGACGTCGGCCATGGATATGTCACGATGGGCTTTTGCCACCTGTCTTGTGTCTGGCACGGCCGTGCCGATGAAGAGGTCGCCTTCGCCGTATTCTCCAGGCCCTGTCTTGAAAAAGCGGGGCAGCACCTGCCTTTTTTCGTCGGAGGACAGAGCCGTTAACTCTTCAATTATGGTTGTTGTTATGTCCATAAGTGCAAATATAGCATTTTAGGAGCTAATAATGAAATTTTGATTGCGGTTTTTCTTGGTGCCCGATATATTAGCCTTTGGCAACCGTAAAGCATGATGGCCGACCATTGACGGTCGGCCATCGGGGCTGCTATGGTCTGGGCAAGCCTGCCATGCGCACGGCTTCCAGGCCGGATATAAATCCTTTTGTCAAATTAATATGCAAAGAGCGGATAGTTCTTCATTGTCTCATTGACACGGGCGCGAACGCTGCTGATGACGTTTTCGTCTTCGGGGGCGTTGAGAACCTCCTCAATCAGTTCTGCTATGAGCACCATGAGGTCTTCCTTTGCGCCGCGTGTGGTGATGGCAGGTGTGCCAAGACGGATGCCGCTGGTTTGGAAAGCGCTGCGTGTGTCGAACGGCACCATGTTCTTGTTTACAGTGATGTCGGCGGCCACAAGGGCGTTTTCAGCCACCTTGCCGGTCAGTTCGGGATATTTCGAGCGCAGGTCTACGAGCATGGAGTGGTTGTCTGTGCCTCCGCTCACGATGGTGAAGCCACGCTTGATAAGCTCGTCGGCAAGCACCTTGGCGTTTTTCTGCACCTGCTTTGCCCATTCCTTGAACTCTGGCTGCAGTGCTTCGCCGAAGGCAACGGCCTTGGCTGCTATGACGTGCTCGAGCGGGCCGCCCTGCTGTCCGGGGAATACGGCCGAGTTGAGTATCTGGCTCATCATCTTCGTTGCGCCCTTCGGGGTCTTCAGGCCCCATGGGTTTTCAAAGTCCTTGCCCATGAGTATGATGCCGCCGCGCGGCCCACGGAGGGTCTTGTGAGTTGTAGAGGTCACGATGTGGGCATACTTCACCGGGTTGTCCAGCAGTCCGGCAGCTATCAGTCCGGCCGGGTGGGCCATGTCGATCATGAGCAGTGCACCCACTTTGTCGGCTATCTCGCGCATGCGCTTGTAGTCCCATTCGCGGCTGTATGCAGAGCCTCCGCCGATGATGAGCTTCGGTTTGTGCTCGATGGCCAGCTGTTCCATCTCGTCGTAGTCAACGCGGCCGGTCTCGCGGTTGAGGTTGTAGCCTACCGGATTGTATAGTATGCCCGATGTGTTTACGGCCGATCCGTGTGACAGGTGGCCGCCCTGGGCGAGGTTGAGACCGAGGAATGTGTCGCCGGGCTTGAGCACGGCCAGCAGCACAGCGGCGTTGGCTTGGGCTCCTGAGTGTGGCTGTACGTTGGCATATTCTGCCCCGAACAGCTTGCACACGCGGTCGATGGCCAGTTGTTCCACCTTGTCTACCACTTCGCAGCCTCCGTAATAGCGCTTGCCTGGGTAGCCCTCAGCGTACTTGTTTGTGAGGTAAGAGCCCATGGCTTCCATTACCTCGTCACTGACGAAATTCTCTGACGCGATAAGCTCCATGCCTTTCAGTTGGCGCTGGTGCTCCCTTTCGATAAGGTCGAAGACCTCCTGATCTCTTTTCATGTCTTATTAGTGTTTGTTGATGACAGTCATGCTGTGTCGGCCGCCGGCATCCGGCATTGCCCGCCTTTAGGCGGCCGTGTTGCAAAGGTACACAATAATTTTGGTATTACACAGCGTTTTGCCCTTAAAAACTTCCATTTTTCGCAGCTGTCTGCATTGTGCTAAAGTGTTAAGAGTTTTTGACGGCTTGCACCAATGGCTTTTTGTGCGGCCTGGCCACCCGCCAGCCACTGTTTTTGCTTGATGGTTATGCCGAGAGGCCCGTGCCGGAATAATGACTGTGGCACGGCGGGCGAGGGGTGTTGTTGTGGCTGCTTGCCCTTCGATGATGGCCGGCCGACAACCTGATGCTTAATCCTGCCGTTGGCCGAACGGCCCGTTTGGCATACTCAAACGGGCCGTTCTGCGTGATGGTTTGTGCCGTTTTGCAATGCAAAACAACCGTTTCGGTAAGTTCATGGCTGTCAGGCTGTTGTATTTTGTTCGGTTGATAGCCGTGGCAGGCGTGGCAAACTGTTGACCGCGTCCGCAATGTTTGCAATATGGGCGGTTGCTTGATGGCATCTGCCTATGATGCCAAAGCGCCGCCAACAAATGATGGTTGGCGGCGCTTCGTGGATTTTCTTTCTCGGTAGTTATGCTGCGATGATGGCGCGGCTCATACGAGTTCAACCTTGTCGATGTCCTGTTCCATTTCGCAGTAGTGGCATTTTAATATGCCGTTCTTTTTGTCAACCACATGGAAAAGCGTCTGCATGGGCTCGTTGTTGGTTATGCATTTTGGATTGTTGCATTTCACTATGCCACGCAGTTCGTCGGGTGTGGTGGCTGTCTTTTTGTCAACCACTTCATAGTCTTTTATGATGTTGAGCACTATGTTGGGGGCCACAACCGAGAGGCGTGATATCTCCTCGTCGGTGAAAAATTTGTCTTCCACCTTTATTATGCCTTTGCGCCCGAGCTTCTTTGACAGATAGTTGTAGCCTATTGTTACAGGCGTGGCTATTTCTTCGAGCTTAAGCAGGTTGACCACCTGGTATGTCTTGTCGGTTGGTATGTGGTCGATGACGGTGCCGTTTTTGATGGCGGCCACGAGCATTTCGTTCTTGTTCATGTGTCAGATGATTGTTTTGTCGTTTTTAACTTCGTCTAAAGAAATTCCCAGCACGTCGCAGAAGATGGCCTCGCGGGCATAAAGGCCGTTGCCGGCCTGTTGTATGTAGTAGGCGTGCGGGTTTGAGTCAACGTCGTAGTTTATTTCGTTCACTCTGGGCAGCGGGTGCAGTATCTTCATGTTTGGCTTGGCCTTGGCCAGCATGTCGTTTCTTAATATGTACACGTTTTTCACCCGTTCGTACTCCATGAGGTCAGAGAAGCGCTCTTTCTGCACTCGTGTCATGTAAAGGATGTCGGCGTCGGCAATGGTGTCTTCGTTGAATTCGGTGTGCTCCTCATATTTTATGCCGTGCTCCTTGCAGTAAAGCTTGTATTCTGCGGGCATGGCCAGCTCCTTTGGGGCTACGAAGTGGAACGTGGGAGAGAAATGGCGCATGGCCATGATGAGCGAGTGGACGGTGCGCCCATACTTAAGGTCGCCAACGAGGTATATGTTCAGGCCTTCGAGCGTTCCTTGGGTCTTGTATATGGAGTACAGGTCGAGCATGCACTGCGACGGGTGCTGGTGGGCCCCGTCGCCGGCGTTGACAATGGGCACCGGCGACACTTCGCTGGCATACTGGGCTGCCCCTTCGATGTAGTGGCGCATCACGATGACGTCTGCATAGTTTGCCACCATCATTATGGTGTCTTTGAGCGTCTCGCCTTTAGTGCCACTGGTCACCTTTGGGTCGGCAAATCCTATGACGCGCGCCCCGAGGCGGTTGGCCGCTGTTTCGAAGCTCAGGCGGGTGCGGGTTGAGGGCTCGAAGAACAGCGTTGCCACGACTTTGCCTTTCAGCAGTTCCCTGTTGGGGTGTTTCTCAAATTCGTGCGCCATATCAATCATGTAGAGTATCTTCTCTTTCGTGATGTCGGCGATAGTGACAAAATTATGCTTTTCCATCAGTGCTGTAATATGTTTTAAGTTCATTTTCGACCGCTAAGGTACACATAATTTCCGATAATTGGATATATACGGCATAGAAAATCAACCATATTTTTTTGTATGTGAAGTAAAATCCTTACTTTTGCATGAAGGTAATTAATTATGACTACGTTTTGAGATGAGAAAGTTCTTTGTTCGCTTCCTTTGGACCGTGTTGGTGCTTGTGGTGCTTTTCGCAGCTGTAGCCTTCACCGCCATTGCCAAGGGGTGGATAGGCTATATGCCGCCGGTAGAGGATTTGCAAAATCCCATCGATCGTTTTGCCACGCAGGTGTATTCTGCCGATGGTAAGATAATGGGTACATGGAATTATAATAAGGAGAACAGGATTTGCGTGGACTTTTCTCAGTTGTCGCCATCTCTTGTACAGGCGCTCATCGCCACAGAGGATGTTCGATTCTACGACCATTCGGGCATTGACTTCTATGCTTTGGGAAGAGCGGTCGTCAAGCGCGGCATACTGGGGCAGGTGAATGCAGGCGGCGGTTCCACCATAACGCAGCAACTGGCCAAGCAGCTTTACTCGGGCACGGCCCACAGTGTCACCGAGCGTATGTTGCAGAAGCCGATAGAGTGGGTCATTGCCGTGCAGCTTGAACGGAACTACACGAAGGATGAAATCATCGCGTTGTATCTCAACTATTTCGACTTCCTTCACAACGCCGTGGGAATAAAGACCGCGGCCAACACTTACTTCGGGAAGGAGCCGCGCAACCTTACTGTAACGGAGTCGGCCATGCTCATAGGCTTGTGCAAGAACCCGTCTTATTATAACCCTGTGCGCAACCCGGAGAGGTGCCGCGAACGGCGCAACGTGGTGCTAATGCAGATGATGAAAGCCGGCTTCCTAACCCAGGCGCAGTATGACCAGTATTCTGCCGAGCCCTTGAAGCTCAATTTCCATGTGGCCGACCATAAGGACGGTATAGCAACCTACTTCCGGGAGTTCCTGCGCCTGTACATGACGATGGAGAAACCGCGCCGGGCCGACTACCCGTCGTGGAACATGGTTAAGTTTTACCAGGACTCTGTGAACTGGGCTACCGACCCCTTGTGTGGGTGGTGCCATAAGAATACGAAGAAAGACGGTACGCCATACAACGTTTATGCCGACGGGCTGAAGGTGTTTACCACCATCGACTCCAGAATGCAGGAGTATGCCGAGAAGGCTGTGCGCGACCATGTGGTGAAGTTCTTGCAACCGGCCTTCGACCGCGAGAACCGCGGAAAGAAAACCGCTCCGTTCTCCGGGAAACTGACAAGCAGCCAAGTAAACCAGATATTGATGCGGTCGGTGAGGCAAAGTGAGCGCTATCGGGTGATGAAAGCCGATGGGGCTTCGGAGGCAGACATAAGGAAGGCGTTCCGCACACCTACGGAAATGACTGTCTTTACTTACCATGGCGAGATTGACACAACGATGACGCCGCTCGATTCTATACGATATTACAAGTCGTTCCTGCGCACCGGGTTCATGAGCATGAGCCCGGTAGACGGGGCTGTCAAGGCTTATGTCGGTGGAATGGATTTCATACATTTTAAATATGATATGTGCATGGAAGGGCGCAGGCAGGTCGGGTCGACCATAAAGCCGTTCCTTTATTCGCTGGCAATGGAAAACGGATTCTCACCATGCGACATGGCGCCAAATGTGCAACAGACGTATATCGTGGCCGGGCAGAGGTGGACACCGAGGAATGCCAGCCGCAGGCGGTACGGGCAGATGGTTACGCTAAAGTGGGGGCTTGCTCAGTCCAACAATTGGATTTCCGCGTATCTTATGAGCAAGCTCAACCCGCAGGCTTTTGTAGACTTGCTGCATGAGTATGGCGTGAACAACCCCGACATACATCCGTCGATGGCCTTGTGCCTTGGCCCATGTGACATATCTGTAGCCGAGATGGTGAGCGCATATACGGCTTTCGTCAACCATGGCATACGTTGCGCGCCTTTGTTTGTCACAAAGATTGAAGACAATGAGGGCAATGTCATAGCCCGATTCCAGCCGAGGATGAATGAGGTTATAAGCGCCGAGAGCGCCAACAAGATGCTGTATATGCTCAAGGGTGTGGTCGACGGCGGCACGGCCGGCAGGTTGCGCTTCCGTTATAATATGAAAGGTGAAATTGGTGGTAAGACCGGAACTACCAACAACAACAGCGACGCGTGGTTCATCGGGGTTACTCCCGAACTTGTCAGTGGTGTGTGGGTTGGCGGCGACGACCGCGACATTCATTTCGACTCTATGCGCATGGGGCAGGGTGCCACGATGGCGCTGCCCATCTGGGCATATTACATGCGCCGCGTGTTTGCCGACACCGACCTTGGGTATAGTGAGAGTGCTGTGTTTGATTTGCCGAAAGACTACAATCCGTGTGGGGCTGTCGCCGACTCGGTTGAGGTCGATGGCATCGATGAAATATATGAGTAACGCTTGTCGGCATGACATCTGTCGGCCTTGAGCCGACCACAGCGCCTTGCTTCTGACGGCGTATCATCGCAACCTGCGTTGCCGGTTTGCCTGAAAGGGCTGCCGGCAACGCAGGTTGCCGTTTTCACGTCTGTCGCTGGTCTCTTTTGCATGCGCCAGCTGGCATATATCTTGCGCTTTGTCGTTTAGTTGTCAAAGCTGTATCTTTTCCTTTACTTTGTTTGTTTATCCTGTTTGCAACTGAACTCAGCACCCTGGTTCGGGTTGTCTCCTAATTCTGTTGGCAGTTTCTTGCCGTTCGTATGTGCTTGCTTGGCTAATGCAGGCATGTTGCTTATGTTTCACCGTCTTGCGCGTCTCGGTTCCTTATGCCAGTTGTTCTGCTGCGCCATATTGTTGCAGGTGTATTTTGTTTTCGCTTATAATATTTATATTGTATGCCTCCCACAGTGCTTGATGTTTGTCAAGTGAAATATAAAAAAACGTTTTCCAGAGGCAAAAAAATCCGCGAATGTTTTGTGGTTTGTGAAAAAGTGCCTACCTTTGCATCCGCTTTCAGGGAACAACCCCTGATGAGCGGCGAGAGAAAGAGTTCTTTGACAGGTTGAGACAGACAGAGGATATGTAGAGCAGTACAAGGCGAGAGCCGGGGTTGTGCATTTAGCCAGCCCTGTGTACGGAACAGACCCTTCGGGCTTTACGTCCGTTGGGGTTTTAAGATAAAAGTCAATTATACAATGTAGAGTTTGATCCTGGCTCAGGATGAACGCTAGCTACAGGCTTAACACATGCAAGT
>ERZ773136.46-NODE-46-length-130447-cov-7.598074_pt1 | contig 130447 bp, 108 predicted proteins | sample MGYA00580855_ERZ773136 | MGnify/ENA primary metagenome ERZ773136 (study PRJEB29015, sample SAMEA2737860) | human gut metagenome | biome: human gut; feature: human-associated habitat; material: faeces | place: China | collected 2012 ... | reverse complement strand
CGCGAGCTGGGTTCAGAACGTCGTGAGACAGTTCGGTCTCTATCTATCGTGGGCGTTGGAGTTTTGCGCGGCTCCGTCACTAGTACGAGAGGACCGTGATGGACAGACCTCCGGTTTGCCGGTTGTTCCGCCAGGGGCACCGCCGGGTATCCGTGTCTGGCCGGGATAAGCGCTGAAAGCATCTAAGCGCGAAGCCCTCCGCAAGATTAGAACTCCTTTGAGGGTCGTCAGAGACGATGACGTCGATAGGGCGCAGGTGTAAAGACGGCGACGTCAAAGCCGAGCGCTACTAATTGCCCGAAACTTTCCGTGTGTGGGCTTGTTCCTTGAGTTGTTCGGGTTTTGCTTGTATGAGGATGTCATGCCATACGTTGTCCGGTGTTGTCCGGGCATTCGGAAAAGAAATTTATGGTGGTGATAGCGACGGTGTTCCACCTCTTCCCATCCCGAACAGAGAAGTTAAGCCCGTCATCGCCGATGGTACTGCAATGCAATGCGGGAGAGTAGGCAGCCGCCTTTTTTCACATGAGGGACGTTTCCGGCAGTGAGCCGTGGAACGTCCCTCTTTTTTTGTCATGTCGGAAACGGCTGTTTTGCGGTGACATACGGGTCTTATTACGTGTCGTATTACACGACAAACACGGAGTGATTCTTTGTTTCTGTTCTATAGAAACGTTACATCCGGTCTTATATTTGGTGCGTCATTCACTTCCATACTTATGCTCCCAGTCAATCCGCCCGGTTCTAATATAAAACAGACAGGATTCATACATTTTGTAAAATATATATTGCTTATTTGAATAAAAAATAGTAATATTGTATTCTAATAACAAGACAGGATATGAAAAACAATCATCCTGAATTCGCGATCGGAATGAGTCCGGCAGATGTTTGTCCGTATCTGATAACTAATAACATCCAGAGAACAGAATTGTTATAGGTAAGCTAACTGCATATAAAGATGATGATATAATATAAATGTATGATTGACGTTCTGACAACCGTTCAAATATAATTTATATGATAATAAGTTGCCGGAACCAACGGATGCTGATATTGTCTATCGGACGCGGGATGATGTTTATCCGAAGAGCTTTTTCTAACATATGGATGTCCTGACACATTTTAGGAGTATAGAAGAACTGACCAAGACACTCTCACGAGAGCAACGACTGTTGAGCGAGATGTTTGAAAAGCGAAAACTCATGAAGTTTCCGGTTGGGCTTGCCTTGGAGCTTGTGGGAGGGAGTGAAGCCCGACTCAGAAAACTTGTCGACTATGGCGTACTCGTAGAGGCAGGCAGCACATTGGAGATTGAGAGCGACTACCTTAACTTTTTTGAAGAGGTGCTGAATGTTAACGAAGAGATAAGTGTTCTGAGTGTTCAGGAATGCATAAATACTTTGAAGGAAAACATAGGATATTTCCTGCAGGAGTCCAATCCCAATCGTAAGGCAGGCTATCAGGACAATGTCAGGCTGCTTCTGAAAAAGACCGGATTCAGGACATTGAAGAATGTGGTTGACCTGAAGCGCAATATGGACAATACATACAAGCAGGAACCTAACTATATCATCAAAAAGAAGAAACTGCAGAATCTGGATGAGAAGAGCTATGGCATCCGCGAAATGATAGGCGAGTGTGAGAAACTGATGGACAATGAGCACGCCTTTTTCATCATGGCAAACGACCCGCACATGGCAAAGACATGCAGCGACGTGAGACATGATTTCGTCGAAGCCTATCATGCACTGATGGAGATTGACCGCCAGATCATATCCTACATCAATCAGATTGACCGTCAGAACAAGCTTTACATAAAAATACGGAAGTTGAAATATCTACAGGACCAACTGCTGATAAAGACCGATACCAATCTCGTTCACGTGCTGGAAGAGAGAAATCATATATGGATGGAATCCCGCCAGTACAACAAGATACGTCTGTCTTTAGAAATGCTGAGAGAGAATGAACAGGTCGTCGCGTTGCTGAACAGGATAGCCAGACGCAACGGAATGCATAAAACCACAAGGACCGAAGCCGCTCCTCTGACGGAGGACGATTTAAAGGAGCACGTCCTACAGCTGAAAGAGATGGATTCCACAGAGGTTTGGAACGCATTTCTAGCTTCAGGATACAATCTGTTTGAGTTTATTTTGAGATATGACTATAAGACCATACGCAGTATTGAAGACTATGCGTTCCTTTTTTGTCAGTTGGTAATCTTGCATCCGGACGAATGCAGGATGACCGGCGAATATGCCGTTTATCAAGATATCGAATACCCTATAATATATGCGAAATAATACTAAAAGGATATACGACCGCTTAAGCCGTGGAGAGTTTCTTTCAGTAGACAGCGCAGACTCCACTGTCCGACATCTGTATGATGACATTGAGGAGAATCTGGATGACTACGCGGATTACTTCCGTGAGATAGGTCTGCAACTCGAATCGGGGAATGGCTATTTCTATTTCTCGCGCATAGGAGAGAGCAGGCAGACCATAGAGCAAAAGCTGGAAAGCTTCTCCAAGTGGCTCGACTATCTGGATTTCCTTAAGTGTTACAACCAGTCGTGCACCGCCGGATACCAGTTCCGCAAGAGTCATCTGATAGAACAGATCAGTCTGGATATCGAACTGAAGGAAAAGGCTAACCATCTTTTCCGTAAGTACGGAGCCGGCTCTAATATAGAGATAGTCGGCAAGCTGCTTCAGGAAATGCAGAATATGGGCTTCGCAGAGTGTGTAAGCGAGCTTGACGAGACCTTTAAGGTCACCTCGGCGTTCCGTTATGTTGAGGAATTGGTTGAAATCATTCAAATAGCTAACGAAGATGAAGTGCCTGAATAAGATTGTTTTTATAAATAGCGCCAACATTCCTTATGCGGAGATTTCCGTAGACGGCAATGTGCATTTCACCGGAACACAGGGCGTAGGCAAAAGCACCATATTGAGGGCATTGCTGTTTTTCTACAATGCCGACAAGCATCGCTTGGGCATACAGCATGGTCAGAAGCCGTTTGACGAATTCTATTTCCGGCAGTCCAACTCCTACATTCTCTATGAGGTGGCGCGTGACAATGGGGCATACACCATATTGGTCAGCAGATATCAGGGGCGCGCTTCATGGCGTTTCATCGATGCTCCATACCGGCGCGAATGGCTTGTTACCGACGAAAACAAAGTACTGGGCGACTGGGTGAAGATAAGGGAACGCATAGACAAGAACATCTCTGTCTCGGCGAGAGTGGAGTCGGGTGTGATGTTCAAGGATATTATATTCGGCAACACGCATGACAGCAAGTATGCACGCTATGCATTGGTGAGGAGCTCGCATTATCAGAACATTCCGCGAAGCATCCAGAATGTGTTCCTCAATACAAAGTTGGACGCTGACTTTGTGAAGAACACAATCATACAGTCGATGACCGACGAGGAGCTGCCGATTGACTTGCAGACCTACCGTCGGCTTGTCACCGACTTCGAACGTGAGTATGATGAGATTGACTGTTGGTTCCGTCAGACGCGGGACGGTGTCTATCCGGTGCGCCGACAGGCGATGGCCATAGCGGAACAGGGCCGTAAGATTGTCGCGCTCGACCGGCAGATGTCTGATGAATGGCGTATGCTGAACCATGCGGTGGACTATAGCGGACAACACATACCTCTTTTGGAAATCGAGGCAGATAAAATCAGGACTGACATCGGCAAAGAGCGCAAACGCGAGGAAGAGCTTACGGAAGAATATGAAAAGGAGAAAGACTCGCTCAATCAGGAACTCGGTGCCAACAGAAGCAAGCTGAAGGAGATATTACAGACAAGGAAGACGTTCGATGCTGAAGGCATAGACGCTATGCTCGCCCTTGCAGACAGGGAGACAACCGTCATACAGGAAGAGAAAGATACACGCACATTATTGGACGGATTGTTGAAAACCCATGAGACGATAGAGGAGAAGTATAACGTCGCAAGAGGCAAACTGGAGAATGCGCGGCGGTCGTTTGAGAACGCTCAGAAGGAGGCTTACTGTCATAGACTGTCAGAGATTCAGAAAAAACGCGACGTTCTTGAAGAGGAGCGTACAAAGAACAGGAATATTGTCACGGAAGAGTTTGATGGCTGGCGGCATGAGTCTGACGAACGTCTGCAGAATCTTATCGCTGAGCAGAACATGGCTGACAGTGCGCTGAAGGAACTCCGTAAGTGGCGTCCTCTGGCTGATGAGATGAAGCATGTGGATGAACAGCTTATGCAGTTGGACTCCACGGAGAAGACCATAGCCTTAGAACAGAAATCTGTGAAAAGCAAGATAGACCGTATTTCAGCAGAGTATGAGATGAAAGAGTATGAGATGAGACAAACCTTTCAGCGCGATAAGGAGCGGCTTGAGGCTGACCGCAGGCATATCCGTGAGCAAATTGCGAAGATCGGAGAGTTGCTTTCCCGTCTGGACGGCTCTTTATACAACTGGCTTTGCGAGAACAAGGAGGGCTGGGAGAACACTATAGGCAAGGTGGTTGATGTGGAGCGCATCCTGTATGCGCAAGGCATGGAACCTCAGTCTGATGCGGCATCCGACAGCCTGTTCGGTGTAAGGCTTAACCTGGACAACATCGCTTCTGTCCATCGCACGCCTGACGATTACAGGGCGGAGAAAAAGGAACTGGAAGAACAGGACAGGCAGATTGGCATCCGGCTCGACCAATCAGACAAGAACCTTCAGGACGAAACGTCCAAACTCACAAAGAAGTATTCCTCTCAGCTCAATCCGCTCCGTCAGGAGGCGACAGCCTTGAGAGTGAGAGAGGGACAGATTCCGACAGAACGGCAGAATCTGCAAAACCTACGGCATAAGCTGGAGATGGAAGAACAGAAGCTCATCGCTGATGAGAAGGAAATCAGGGAACGCTCATTCAACGAGGCATTGCTGAAGGTGCAGTCGGAGAAGGATGCCCGTGCCAAAAACGAGGCAAAGCATAAAAAAGAGCTTAAAGAACTCGACTCCGTATTCAACAAGTCGTCAAAGGCTCTCAATGAGGAGCTGCGCCGGTTTAAGGAGTCACAACAGTCTGAGGCGGCGGAACGCAACAAGGAGTTCGACACTCAGAAGAATCAGCTTGACGAACAGCAGAAGGCAGAACTTGCCGGTAAAGGCGTCGACACCGCTCTGCTCGAACAGTATCGCAGGACATTGGACGAGCTGAATTCGCTGTTGGAAAAGATTGGGAGGGAGCGTCCGACAGTCATCAGATACCGTGACGCCGAGAAGAACCTTTTCTCCAAAGAGCCTGAAATCAAAAAGACGGTCAAGGCTATAGGCACGCGGCTGTCCCTCTTGCGCCAGCGATATGAGGACAGACGTGCACGTATAGTGAAAAAGTACAGGGAAATGGAGGAACGCCATAGAGTTGTTCTCAAGGAGCTGAATGACAGGAAAAACGGACTCGATGCCTACCGCCAGATGGTGGAGAACGAGCGTCTGGTGCCCGATGAGTTCCTTTCCGACGGCAGCATGCTGGCTACCGACATGTCATGCCAGCAGCTCATAAGCCGCCTCAGAGGCACTGTCAACCAGAAGCGTGAGTCAATCGGCACACTTAAAGAAACCGTCGTCAGCTTCAACCGTAATTTCAAGCCTCAGAATGCGTTCCATTTCAACACAATGCCTGTGACCGACAACGACTATCTGCAGATTGCCGTCGATTTGCAGGAGTTCATGGACAACAACAAAATAGAAGAGTTCCGCAGGCGCACCAGCGAACATTATAAGGATATTCTCGGACGCATCTCAGCTGAGATAGGCTCGCTTATGAAACGCAGGTCTGACGTGGACGGAGTGATACTCGACATCAACCGCGATTTCGTTGAGAAGAATTTCGCAGGCGTAATCAGGAGCATAGAGCTCCGTGCTAACGAGTCGTCAGACAAGCTCATGCAGCTTCTCACGTCCATACACGACTATGCGGTGGAAAACGCTCTGTCCATCGGCGAGCTGAATCTTTTCTCCGGTGACAATCGCGACGAGGTCAACCGTAAGGTCGTGGACTATCTGAAGAGTCTCTCCCATCAGTTGCAGAACGAGCCCAACCGCCCGTCCGTCTCCTTGAGTGACGCCTTCCGGCTTCAGTTCCGAGTGATGGAGAACGACAACGACACAGGTTGGGTGGAGCGCATCAACAATGTAGGGTCTGACGGAACAGACATTCTTGTGAAGGCAATGGTAAACATCATGCTCATCAATGTGTTCAAGAAAAAGGCTGCACGGCGCAGCGGAGACTTCATCGTACACTGCATGATGGACGAGATAGGGCGTCTTCATCCCGACAACATCAAGGGAATCCTTCAGTTCGCCAACTCAAGGAACATCTATCTCATCAACAGTTCGCCGACGTCATACAATCCTTACGACTACCGTTACACCTATCTGCTGAGTAAACACGGAGTCAAGACAAGGGTGGAGAAATTGTTGAAACGCATAAAAACAGTATAGGTATCATGGCTATAAGAGCATCCGTAAAGACTCTGATGGCAGGCGGACAGGTGGCAGACTCAAAGCTTGACGGCAGGCTGCGCGACGAGCTCCTGGCTGAGGGACTGCTTCTGGTCACATCCCGAGGGTCACGTAAATCATATCGCGCACGCGATGTCGTGGCTCTGGAAAGATTTCTTACAGACCGTGATGAGAGCTACCGTATGCTTGATATCGGGGCTTCCGGTTCGCGTGCCTCAATGGCTGCCGTGACAGGAAACTCCAAGCTTGTCGCCGTGCGGTCGTGCCCGGGATTCCCTGTGAACAGCTATGAGCCGGTGGAGTGCTCCCTTTGCGGCAAGCCTTTTACGGTGAATCCTCAGGAAGGCAGTTTCCTGTTTGTCTCCGAATGGGAGCGGTTCGCCATACCGGAGGATGTGGTCGTGATGGGTATTGAGAATATGGAGAATTTCCGGATGATACGCAGGCAGAGGGCGTTCTTTGAGGAATACCTTCATGCGCACGGGCTTCCCTCTAAAGTGCTCTTTGTGTCCAGATATCCGCAGTCATCCGACCTGAGAAGATGGCTCTGCTCCATACCGAACCATTATGTCCACTTCGGCGATTTCGATTTGGCTGGTATAAGCATTTTTCTCTTCGACTTTCAGCAGTATCTCGGCAAGCAACGTTCCTCGTTCCTTATTCCCGGCGACATCGGAAGCCGCCTCAGAACAGGCTCTTCCAAGAGATATGACGGGCAGTATCAGCGTTTCAAGGACATAAGGACCGATGTCTGTGAATTGCAGCGGCTGATAGATATGATTCATCATGAGCGTAAGGCATACGATCAGGAAGGCTACATATCCGTCTGTCACTCATCATCATGTGATACGGATGAAGCCCCGTCAGGCAGGTGAAAGGACGTCTCCGGAGCTCTGATGCCGTTCCGTCTTACCCTTATCCGCTGATATGGACGTCAGAGTAACGTCTGTATGAATAATTTGCGTTATCGGTCTTATTTGACATTATTTATATTTATAAGTTTTAGGATATTGTTATTTTTATTTACTTTTGCCGATGATGAATTGCTGAACCTAAATCGGTAATCATAAGGCTGATAACGGTTTTACACGTCATTGGCACGAAATCATGGTGTGGTCTGATTTTCGTTCAGCCCTAATCACATCTGACTTCCATTCTTATTCCGTGCTGCTGTCAGGAGGCAGTGCGTTTCCGGTGTGTCGTGATATTCGTTTGCCATAAGCCGGTAAGTGCGCGTTGAAGCATAAAAGTTAATGTCAAATAATTTAATGTAATGAAAAAGACACTGTTATTACTGTTTCTTTTCAGTAGGTTTGTCCTGACTTTTGCGGACAACAAAACCGGATGGGAAATCTCGACATCCGAAAAAGGAGGTGATTATTACGGTGCGGTGGTCGCCAACGGGCGCATCGGCATACTGCCGTGGCGCGAGCCTTTTGCGGTGAGAGACGTTTTCCTGAACCATGTGTTCGATGCTGACGGCAGGAACGGAGTAAGCCGCGTGCTGCGCGGCATCAATCCTTTCCAGATGCAGATGTACATCGACGGCAGAAATGTCGCGCTTAACGACGTGGATGACTGGACCCAGACGCTCAGCATGAGAGACGCTGTCCACCGCACGTCATTCTCTTATATGAAGAAGGCCAAGGTGAGATATGAGGTCCGCGCCTTGCGGAACATGCCTTATGCCGGACTTATAAATGTATGCGTAGAAGCTCTTGACGACATTGTTCTTGACGTACGCAACGTCCCGGTTGTGCCGGATGAGTACAGGCAGCCTCTCACAGAGGTGCAGAGCATCAACGTTGAGGGCACGGCGTTGCAGATCATGCGCACCCATGCCTTTTCATTATACAGAAACAACGAGGTGTCGGCGTCGTCGGCATTCGTTCTTCCCAAGAATAACGGCGCGAGTGTTTTGACCTCCCAAAACAGCGCGGAGATATACAGACATCTGTCAGCAGGCGACACATTCAGCTTCTGTCTGATAGGCTCCATATGCACAGACCGCGATTTCATCGACCCGTGCAACGAGTCAAACCGTCAGGTAATATACGGTGTCTACAACGGTATCAGCCGGCTTGTGAGCGCACATGAGGCTCAGTGGAACGAGATGTGGAAGAGCGACATCATCATTGACGGAGACGACGAGGCACAGACAAGCGTGCGTCTCGCCCTCTACAATCTTTACTCTTCAGTGCGTGCTGGCAGCCGTCTCAGCATTCCCCCGTTCGGGCTGTCGTCACAGGGATACAACGGACACATATTCTGGGATGCTGAGATATGGATGTATCCTCCGCTGCTGTTCCTCAATCAGGATATGGCAAAATCGATGATTGACTACCGTTTCGACCGTCTCGCTGCCGCCCGCAAGAAGGCTGAGGCAAACGGATATATGGGAGTGATGTTCCCATGGGAGAGCGATGACGCAGGCGAGGAAGCCTGCCCAACGTGGGCTCTCACCGGTCCGTTCGAGCACCACATAACCGGCGACATAGGCATTGCGGCATGGAACTACTACTGCATGACGCAGGACAGGAAATGGCTTGAGCAGAAAGGCTATCCGCTCATAAAGGAAATAGCCGACTTCTGGATAAGCCGCGCCACACGTAACGCCGACGGCACATACTCGATAGACAACGTAGTGTGCGCGGACGAATATGCCATGGGTGTGGACGACAACGCCTTCACCAACGGCGTGGCGGTCATCTCGCTGAAGAACGCCTGCAAGGCTGCCGGGCTTTGCGGCATGAAATGTCCACGGATATGGAGCGAGGTGGCAGGCAAGATACGCATTCCGCGTTTCGAGGACGGGGTCATCAAGGAGCACGAAGGCTATGACGGGCGCGGCATAAAACAGGTCGACGTCAACCTTCTTGCCTATCCTCTGCATCTTGTTACGGATGAGCGCGACATCAGGAAAAACCTTTCTTACTACGAAAGCCGTATAGACAAGAACGGTCCGGCGATGTCGTTCTCCATCTTCGCCGTGCAGTTTGCCCGTCTTATGCAGCCTCAGAAGGCTTACGAGATGTTCGTCCAGAGCTACCGTCCCAACAAACTGCCTCCTTTCGGTGTCATCTCCGAGGGTGCCGGAGGAACCAATCCTTACTTCACCACAGGCGCAGGCGGAATGCTCCAGGCTGTGATCAACGGTTTCTGCGGACTGGAGATAACCGACAGGGGAATTCGCCAGCTGCCCTCGGTGCTGCCTCCCCACTGGAAGAAACTCACCATAACAGGTGTGGGACCGGAGAAGAAAACTTACACGAGAATGGGGAAATGACGTGTGCCATACACGATGTGATATGACGCCATCCACTGGCATGCCATCCGGCTTAGCCATTCTTCGGCACTGCGTGCCCGACAGCGGTGAGGTATAAGGATGAGGCTTGGATGGCGGGTTTGCGACAAGAAAAGAGGAAGCTGTGCCTGCCACGCTTCCTCTTTTGCTGTTTACGCATGATTAGCCGTATTTTATTATCACCGTTATCTTGGCTTTCGCGTAGCCCGTGTCGCGTCTTTCCGGTGTGTATGGAGCGGTGCAGCGTATCATGTAGATGCGGTTCTGCCGTCCGCCGCGCACTGTCAGCATGAGTGTAAGCCCCTCTTCGTCGCGTTTCTCCGTGAAGTTCCCGCTCTTCGACTCACGCCTGAATGCCTTTATGAAGTCGTCTATGCCTGTGTGGCTGAGCTCGAGAACGTTCACCACTCTCCGCACCTTGCGTGTCTGCGGGTCGCGTTCCACAGCCGAGGTATATTTGCTCATACCGTGCGACGAGTAGTTTTCCATCATGCCGTCTATCCTGTTCTGCGCCGCAGCGTGAGCCATTGCCGCGACATATATCATTGCCGTTATGATGATTCTCCGTATATCCATGTCTTCGATTATTTTGTTATTTCAGCATAAGTTCCACCTCCCTGCGCATGTCAGGGTCTGATATGTTGTCGAGCACATCCTGCTCCGCGCGGTCTATCACGTTTTGTCCGGCACGCTTCTCTATGCGTCTTGAGTCGGCGAGCGTCCGCTCTATGTCGTCGTGTATCGCTCTGAGGTCGTCTGTGCGCCGTCCGTTCTCTATGATGTAGCTGCCTCCGTACAGTCGTGCGAGCGACTGTTCCTCGCGGTAGTCGGAATAGACGGCTGTTCCTACTGCCAGCGCCAGCACAGCCGCCGCGCCTGCCAGCACCCGTCTGACGATGCTTGCCGTCATGGCGCGCCTTGGTGTCCGCGCCCCCATAGAGCCGAACGCCTCCATCACAGGGCGCATCCTCTCCAGGGAGTGGGGCAGCCTTTTGCGCCTGAACACCCTGTAGAGCCGCGCTTCCTCCTCCGTTGTCGTCTCACCGTCGAAGAAGCGTTGCATGAGCCGTTCTATGTCTTTTGTCTTCTTACTGTTCATCATCTGTTCCTTCTATATAATGTTTCCTCACCGCCATGCGCGCCCTGCTCAGCGTCTTGCGCACGCTTGCCTCGCTCGCTCCGGTCAGTCGCGCTATGTCAGCCGTAGCCATTCCGTCGATGTGGCGCAGCCGCAATACTATCTGTTGTGCCGCCGGCAGCCGTCCGACAACTGCCATCACGTGTTCCAGCACATCGTCGGAGGCGTCGGGCACTGTCATGCCCCGCTGTTCCTCCGACAGCGGAACGGTCACCGCTCGCCGTCTTCTGATGCTGTCCACACACAGGTTCCTGACAACGGCGCGCGCCAGGGCAGCCATCGGACTGCGCAGTTCTCCGCGCATCATCCACAGCTTCGCCAGAGTCTCCTGTGCCGCGTCCTCAGCCCGGCTGTCGCTGCCCAGCATGCGTGCGGCTGTCGCCACAAGCATAGGGCGCAGCAGTCCAGCCTCGTGTTCAAATTCTTCCGTTGTCATTCAGTGTCTTGGCTCTGTTTCTTTCTTTGCGGTTAGTGCTTCACGCTGTGAGCATTGCAGCCGCCCGTCATGGTGACGTTCTGACGCTGTAGTGGCAGAATGTCAGAACTTGTTCAGCCTTGATGTGTTCACATTCGATATACCCGAACCGTCTAACGACATGTTGTCGGCTGCTCCAGAAAGCGTCACGTTTATCTGTCCGTTCGAGTTCACCTCGATGCTGCTGCAGTCGAGAGCCATTTCGAAGTTTCCTATGCCGCTGCAGTCGAGTCTCGCGTCACCGCCTGTGAAGCTCATTTCGTAGCGGCTCTGCCCGTTTACGTCAATGCTGAGTCTGTCTGCCTTCAGCTTGCCTTTTTTCTTGTCAAGCCCAGAGTTGGTCATGCTTATGCTGTTTGCAGTCACGTCTCCTTCACTGTCCGCCTGTCCACTGTTGGTTTGAGTATAACTGTCTGTCATGTTGAATGAACCGTTCATCCTGTATATTCCGCTGTTTTTCAGGGTGGCTCTCTTGCCTTTCACGTCACCGTTTATATGCAGTTCCCCGCTATTGTTGCACGAGTAGCCACCGGTCAACTTGAATGCGCAGGTCACGTTGCACCTCCCCTTGTTGCTAATGTCTGCCGTGTTGCCGTCCACATTGCCAGTGAATGTCAGTTGTCCGAGGTTGCTCAGATTCAGTCCTCCCTTTATTCCGGTGTTGTCAAAAGCCAGAATGCCGGTGTTGTCGAGCGTCAGCAGCCTTGCGTCCACGGTCCGGACGACGGCTTTCATCTGTCCTTTGTTCTCTATGCGTGTTCCGTCGCCGCCTCGGTCATGTATGTCTTCCACCTTCATTTTCATTATTCCCGTGTTTCTTATGTCCGTTCCTGTGGAGTTCATCCTGTCCGCCTCAAAGTTCATGATGCCATGGTTGTTCAGGCTTTTCAGCTCCGGCACCGTGACAAACAGAGTTATTTTCAACCTGTCGGAGTCACCCTTCCATTTTTCCACACCGCTCTTCTCTTTTATTGTCAGCGTGGATTGCGCAACCGATATGTCAGTCCTGTCCAGCGCGTCCTGTGTGGCGCGCACCCTTACGCTGCGTGTCGCTCCCTGCGCGAAGTGTATGTCCGTGATGGCTTCCGATTTTATGGCGTTGAAACTGCCGAGCTTCAGCGTTTTCTCAACCACTCCGTCACCTGCCATTCCCGTTCCTGCCGTCATGCCGGTTTCGCTTGTGCTTTTGCTTGCTCCGCTGCATGAGGTCATGCATACGGCTGTAACTATAAATGCCAATGTCAATGTCCTTATTCTCATAGTCGGTGTTTTAAAATTGTTTCCTTATACCCTTATTACGCAATATTTCCCTTTTTGTGACACCCCCGCCACCATTTTTTTTTACAAATATAGTGAAAGGCGAGTGCAATACCAAAACCAAAAAAGCCTCGTTTTTTGGTTTTTGGATTGCCGAGCCGCATCCTTCCTAAAGTAGAGACGCAAAATCTTGCGTCTCACGAGCAACCCATCTCCATTCCGTGTATATTACAATACCCATGCACTTAATGCATTTTCCCTTGTGAGACGCAAAATCTTGCGTCTCTAATTTTATGTGTATGCGTCTCCCGAGCAAACCCATTGAAATAAAATGTGTGCGATGATACGCTGATGATAAATGCATTTTCCTACAGTAGAGACGCAAAATCTTGCGTCTCCCGATGAAACATGCGCCAATTATCAGTTATCCCTTATGCACACGTATAGCTCTGTCCTCCTTGTGAGACGCAAGATTTTGCGTCTCTACTTTTTATCGTATGCGCATATAAACAGCGTGGGCATTCTTGTGAGACGCAAAATCTTGCGTCTCTACCAGCCAGGTGGCATACCGTTGAATCCGCCACCGTGGACGATATGAAATATGCATTCCCACCACTGCCACACCGTCGCTATGCCGTCGCAGGCGCAATCCTGTTTTTTATAAAATGCGGTTCGGAATGAATAATTATACGTTCCGCGCGGTAAAAAATATTGACAACAAAAATCGGCAAAACAGAAACGCGAAACCGGCGGAATATCTGTCGTGGTGCGCGGAAAAGGCTCTTCCGTGGCTTAACATACCGTAGCTATTGCCCGCCGCGCGCCTTTCACGGTGCGGAAAAGCCTTTCTCGCGATGCGGAACATGCTTTGCGGCACTGCCATACAGCCTGTGTTACGCCCCAGGAAAGGCTCTTTCGCAATGCCGAAAAGCCCGTTTGGCATGCCGGGAAACGGTGTTTGAGTGAGCTGACAGGCTCAATACGCTGTGTGTCAGAGAGTTGCCTTTATCGCTCAAAACTCGCGTATTCGCATCCGGAGCACCGTACGCATGTGAAAAAACGGTTCTCGCGGGGTTGACGCTGTATAAATATTCATCCGCCGTCCTCATGCTGCATATTTATTCATCTGCCCGACCGGCACACCGCCTGTGCTCACGCCGCCGAGCCGCTGTACAATAAACGGAGCTTATGAGCGTTATTTTATCAGTATGCAATGGACAGACCAGATACGCCGTGTGAAGATTCTGCTTGTGTTGGCAGCCGTCATCATAGCAGTGGCATCACTGCTCGTGTCACATTTTCTCATACGCGACCTCTCGGCGGAGGAGCACAAGAAGATGGAGACGTGGGCGGAGGCGATGCGCACCTTCAGCAACGCCGACAGCGACGCCGACCTCAACCTCGTGCTCAAGGTGCTCAACGGCAACACCACCATACCCGTCATCGTGATGGACGAGAGCCGCAACGTGCAGACATTCCGCAACCTCAGCATCAGCTCATGCGACACTTATGCCGACACGCTCGCTTATGTCAGGGCGGAGGGACTGCGCCTGCTCAGCTCCGACAAGGTGATAAAGGTGGCGCTGTCTGACAATGTCCCGTCCGACTACGTGTATGTGTGCTACGACGACTCGGTGATGCTGCGCCGCCTGTCGTCCTATCCCTACGTGCAGCTCGGGGTGGTGATGATATTCGTGGTGATAGCCATCTTCGCGCTGCTCACGTCGAAGAAGGCTGAGCAGAACAAGGTGTGGGTGGGGCTCTCCAAGGAGACAGCCCATCAGCTCGGCACACCCATATCGAGCCTCATGGCATGGGTGGAGGTGCTGAAGGAGACTTATCCGGAGGACGAACTCATCCCCGAGATGTACAACGACATAAGCCGTCTGCAGCTGATAGCCGACCGCTTCTCAAAGATAGGGTCGCTGCCGGAGCTCGTTCCCACCGACCTGCGCGACGTAATGAGTAATGTGGTGAGCTACATGAACCGCCGCACGTCAACGAAGATAAGTATTGAGTGCCGCTTCCCCGATACAGATGTCACGGTGGACATCAACGCCTCGCTCTTCGAGTGGGTGATAGAAAACCTCTGCAAGAACGCCGTCGACGCCATGAGCGGTGAGGGAAGCATCACCATAACCGTTTCCGACGGATCGGGACGCACCGCCATCGAGGTGAGCGACACGGGCAAGGGCATTCCCAAGAAAAACATCGGCAACGTGTTCCGACCGGGTTTCACCACCAAGAAACGGGGCTGGGGACTGGGTCTGTCGCTCGCCAAACGCATCGTGGAGGAGTATCATCACGGTCGCATATTCGTGAAAAGCTCGGAGCCCGGACGCGGCACGACGTTCCGCATAGAACTGGGCAAGAGGCGGAGATGACGACCGCATTCAGCCTGACACGGCACGTCACGGATTTTAGTGCGCCATGCGGCATCCCGGCTCATGCATGTCTGTGTGTCGCGTTGTTTATTTGTCATCCCCCATATCCCATCCTTCCATCCCAACGGCGTCCGCCTTGTAGAGACGCAAAATCTTGCGTCTCCCGTCCTCTCCACACCCCTCCATGCATAGACAATCCCCATCCACCCATCGCGATTTCCCCTTGTGAGACGCAAGATTTTGCGTCTCTACTTCTGTGTGGACACGTTGTCTCCTTGCTTCCCCGCCGCAGTCTTACTATGCGTCAGGCGTGATGATGTGGCTGGTCGGATGTTTATGCCTGCTCAACGGCGATTGCAGCCATTCCTGTATCGCCTTTTTCCATATGCCATAATGTTTTTGACGTTATGCGCGAGAGATGCTTTGTTTTATTTTGAGGATAAATAAAAAATCGCTATCTTTGCTTCCGATTACAGCCGGCTCTTATGGGCTGGTGGGTGAATTTACTGGTAAAATGACGTTTACGAGCGTTATCTTCTAGTCTCAAACTTCGCAAACTTGACACAGAAGAAGATATGGCAACGGAAGCGTCTGCGTGGGGTGTATTGTACACCATCCCGTCATGCAGGTCATGATGGGATGTATTAGTATGATATGTCATGACGTGGGCTGGCTGCGTTGCTTATCCTTCTGTGGAGGCAATGCGAAGGCCTGAGACTGGGATAAGCATGAAGTTTAGACTCCCACGTCTTTTTTATTGTGTAACCTTTTATTTTCCGTATTATGTTATAATGCCGAATCCGGGAGTTTATAGGCGTATTAAATTAATGATATATGAGGAAATATATTGTTTTAATCATGCTGTCGCTCTGCAGTATCGGTGTCTCGGCGCAGTCGGAAGCCATGACTGTGGACAATCAGATGCCCGGCTGGCTGTCGAGCAAGATAGCTTACACAGACCAGGTGTCGCTGAAGAGCCTTAAGGTGACAGGCTATATCAACGGTACGGACCTTGCTTTCGTGAAAGGGATGATGAAGAACAAGAGTCTTGTCCATGTGGATTTGTCTGATGCCAATATCGTGTCGGGCGGAGGAGTGAAGGACAACGAGGTGAGCTATGGGTTTTATTTCCAAGAGCAGAAGCAAGGCACCTACCTGTCCTTGCCTGTGAATGCGGAGGTGATAAATAATTTTTATAGGAGCGGTCCGTCAGGCTCTGACGTGCCAGGAAACAATGTCATAGACACGCTGGTGTTGGGAGGACCTTCTTACAAGAGCTTTACTCTCTATCGCCAGCATCATTTTCTTGCCAATTATCTGTATTTGCGGGAGGGCGTGGACACACTTGATACATACTCCGCAATATCAGTAAAGAAGATTCATTTGCCTTCCACTGTGAGATATCTTCCGCATAACGCTTTTATGAAACGGGAAGAGATGTATGGTGAGACTACAGATGAGATAGACATTAATCTTACTGACGCGATAGAGGGAATCGCCCGTACCGCTTTCAGGGATTTATATCTGAAGGGTGACACCATAAGACTCCCGTCCGGAATGAAGGTGTGGTATACAAGTTCGTTTCTTATAAGGAAAGAGGGAACCGTCATTCATATACCTGCGGGATTGACCGTAATAGACAATGAGAGTGACAGGTATGGAAACAGAGAACAGATTGAGTCGGACAAGCATATACATTTCTTCATGGAAAGCGCGGTGCCTCCGGAATTCATCAGGAGGTATAGTGGAGGCATGGAACTCAGCGGTTGTGTGGTGCATGTGCCGCAAGGCTCAAAGTCAAACTATGAAAAGGCTGAATGTTGGAAATACGCCACCATAATAGAGGAGATACCGGTGAAAGGCGTCTCTATAGACAAGCCTGAGGAATGTGTGTATGTTGGAGACAGGTTCAAACCTGATGTAGCGATAGTTCCCGAAAATGCACTGAACAGGAATTACACGCTCAAGTCGTTGGACGAACGTGTGGCTGCACTGGATGATGAGGGCTTCGTAGTGCTGAAATCATACGGGAAGGCGAGAATACAGGCTACGACAGAAGACGGCGGGTATACCGATGTCTGCGAGTTTGATGTTTATGAACACACCGTGGGAATTAGCCTTGAGACAGAGCAGGCAAGGGTGAGGAAAGGCGGCAGACTGACGCTTGCTGCCGTCGCTCAGCCTGAGGGAAAGACTGACGGAAGGCTTGTGTGGAGCAGCAGTGACGGGAGTGTCGCTTCTGTTGATGAGGAAGGAGTGGTCAGCGGAAAGTCAAAAGGCGAGGCTGTCATAACTGTCACTGCCGTTGACGGCGGCTATACCGCTGAATGCAGGGTGCGTGTTTATCAGCCTGTGACAGAATTGAGGATGGACAACAGGAGTATGACAGTGGATACAGGGGAGGACATACAGCTCACGGCGACAATCCTTCCTTATGATGCGGACAATAAGAGCATTGTATGGAGTTCTGACAATCCGGATGTGGCGGACGTAAACGGCAAGGGTGTAGTGACAGGTGTGAAAGCCGGACAGACTGTTATCCGTGCCACAAGCGAGGATGAGGGCATCAGCGACTTCTGTGTGGTGACCGTAAACCAGCCTGTGACCGGTGTCTCATTAAGCAAGTCTGAGCTATCATTCGGTAAGATAGGGGACGCTGAACAGCTCGTCGCGAGCGTACAGCCTGCCGATGCCACAAACAAGGAATTGAACTGGAGCTCTTCCGATGAGTCTGTCGCTATTGTAAGTAACGGTAGGGTGCTTTGCTCGGGATACGGTACTGCAATTGTGTATGTGACGACGGTTGACGGAGGTTATATGGCAAGTTGTGTCGTCAAAGCCGATGACGGTCTGACCGGAATAGACGGTGTTGCCGCTGATGGCAGTGTCTCTGTTGACAACGGACGCCTTGTATTAAAGGGAATACCGGAAGGAATGCGGATTCTGGTTACTGACATTTCCGGACAGGTGGTATGCTCGTTGAAAGGCGACGGTAAGGCACTGACGATGCTTCCTGATTTGGGAAAGGGCGTGTTTGTCGTGAAAATAGGCAATAAGAGCTGCAAGGTGGTATTGTAACTGTCTTGCCCGAATCCGCCGTCAGACCTCATACGTGCTTCATGATGATTTCACACAGGCTGTTTTTACGGTTCTGTAGAAGATGCGGAGGACTGCATCAGAGATAAAGACGGGACAGGATGATATTGTAAACAACGAAGGACTGTGATGGGGCAACGGCAGGGCGAAATGGCTGTTTTGACGGTCTTATGGGGTTCGGGGTATATATATAATAAGGTGTCGCATGGCTGTCATTTCTCTTTATCGAAATGACAGCATCGTGCGGCACCTGTTTTTTTGTTTTTGTATGTCACGGTATGGCATCCCGCCGCATACGTGTGGTTAATGAAAAGTTAAGCCGTCGGCATACAGCAAAGTCTTTATTGACTAAGCGAATTAGTTAAATAACTAACTGTTTTAGTTTTGTTAACTCCTTTTTCTTGCATTCAACTAAAGTTTTTAGTTACTTTGCCATTGTAAAAAACAGAAACCGTTATGAAGACACTCACAAACAAAGAAGAAGAGATAATGAACCACTACTGGAGTCACGGCGACATGCAGATACGCGAACTTCAAAGTTGTTATGACGACCCGAAGCCGCATGTGAATACTCTTTCGACGCTCGTGCGCATACTTGAGGAGAAAGGTTTCCTGTCGCACCGCGCTCTGTCGGCACGCTGTTTCCAGTATTTCGCCACGGTGAGCCGTGACGAGTATAGCCGCGGATCGCTGAAAAATGTCATCAGCAAGTTCTTCGGCAATTCCTATCTCGACGCTGTGTCGTCGCTCGTGAAGGAGGAAGACCTCACCGTGGACGAACTCAGGAAACTCATCGACATGGCGAAGAAGAAATGAGAATGCGGCATTGACAGACAGTATCACGGTGCTGTGGACGTCAGCATATCGGGAGAGTTGCAGGCATAGGGACATTGTCCGGTATATTAAACCCGAACCGGTCATCAAACCGTAATAGAGTCTTTTACTTGATTGCAGACCTTTTCGTCCGTCTTACGCACTGCTGCCGTAATCTTGTCTCCTGCTTTTTATCAATGTGGTCCGCTACATCTTCGATAAAAGCAGAAACAAATCTGACTGACAGCATTACGAAGTAGGGATGAGGCATAATGACAGATTCGGGTTGAAAAATCACGTTGCGGCATTCATGGAATCGCTGTCGGACACTCATAAAAACAAAGTTTGACAAAATTGAAACACTAACTGTAAAACAGAACTACAATGGGAATGTTCTTTGTATATATAATAAAGGTGGCGTTGTTGCAGACAGTTTTCTATCTGACATACAAACTGCTGCTCAGCCGCGAGAGCTTTCATGCCTTCAACCGCGGTGTGCTGCTCACGATGCAGGCAGCCGCTCTCCTGCTGCCTCTCATGCACATCACGCTGGAGACACCTGCTCCCGTCCATCAGACCATCGCCCTTGCCGAAGCCGCCTTCGTACAGACTGCGGTCGAAGCAGAGGGCGACGGGGCGGGGCTGACGCTCGTGCAAGTGCTCACGCTGGTGTGGATGGCCGGTTTCGCGCTGCTTCTGTTGCGCTCGGTGGTGTCGCTGTTGCGCCTTACGATGCTTCTACGTGGCGGCCGGCGGTGTGAGACCTGCGGTGCGATGGTGACCGTAGTGCCCGGCGATAGAGCTCCTTTCAGCTGGTTCCGGCGCATAGTCATCAGTGAGAAAGACTACGCGGCGGGAGCCCGGGAGATAGTGATACACGAGCAGGCACACGTGTCCCGCCTCCATTCCGCCGATATAGCTCTGTGCAATACCATAATAATGTTCTGCTGGTTCTCTCCGGCGGCGTGGCTGTTGCGTGCCGAGCTGCGCGACGTGCACGAGTATGAGGCGGATGAGGCTGTGCTCCGCCGTGGTGTGGACGCTTCAGGCTATCAGCTCCTGCTCATACGCAAGGCAGTGGGCGACCGCCTGTTCGCCATGGCAAACAATCTGAACCAAACCAACTTAATAAAACGTATAACTATGATGAAAATGAGAAAATCAAATCCGTGGAACCGTGCCAAGGCAGTCGCAGTGCTTCCTTTGGCAGCAGTGTCAGTGCTTGTATTCGCAACTCCGGCAGCCACAAAGATGGCCGGAGAGGTGGCACAGGAGAGCAGCAAGGTTGTGTCTGAAGCCGGCGCAATGGTTGTGAAGGCAGGCACGACAAGGGAGAACGAAACATCGTTGACAGAAGCTGTTTTTGGAAAGAAGTCTGTGTCAGATCGTGTGAGAGCTGAATCGAACGATTCGGTAAGGTCTTTGATAAGCGGTTTTTCCAAACCGGTTCCTGATGATGTACTTGTATGCATCAACGGACGCTTGACAAATACAGAAGAGTTGAGTAAAATAGACATCAGTAAGATTGAGTCTATGACTGTGTTTGATGGAAAAAATGCCAGCGTTATTTATGGTGATAAGGGAAAGAGCGGAGCCATTATCGTAACCTTGAAAAAGCCTGGCGAAGCGTCTTCTTCCTCTTCCGTGACTTCTGAAAATCCTGAAACGGCCGGCAAGGTGAATGCCTTGACGATAGACATGAAGGGAAAACCGGAGGCTGCGGGCAGGACCGTCGGGGTGAGGAGCGTTAAACTTAATTCAGGAGACACGGAACATATGAAAGTAGATGTATACAGGATTAAAGAAGAACCTGTATATAAGATTGACGACGAAATCGTGACAAAGGAAGACGTGGAAGCTCTTTCGACTGACCAGATAAAGTCTGTCGTGGTGGATAAGGACGGCACCTCAGGCAAGGGAACGGTGAATGTATATCTGAAGAAAGATTCTTCAAATGAATAATCCGCGGCTTTGCTGACCGGAACTCTTATGACATCTGTCTGTCTCCAATGCGTGGCGTCAGGGACGGACAGATGGATTTTACGTTTCATCATAGTAGGTCATAATATCTTTTCTGCGCGATAAGGGCACGGCCGTGGCACGGTGACGGCATGCATATCGCTGCGGAATGTATAACGAAGAAGACCGTGGCACGGGCTGAGAACCTCAGTGCCACGGTCTTCGCATATTGTCGCAGTGTGCCGACGGCGTCATAGTCTGTTTATGGCAGCCTTCGCCCTGTTCACGGCTTCGGTGGCCGTTGTCTGGTCAAGCAGTTTCTCGTCGAACGCCGACAGTATGTTTTCTATCTTCTTCAGCATCGACTTGTTGCCTTTGCTGCGGGCTTCCTCCTTCAGCAGGCGCACTTTCTCATACTGCTGTATGCCCTCTGCCATACGCTCAAACCTTATGGAACTGCGGCCGTCGGGATAGACAAGGAACGGGTCGCCGGCCGGCCATGCGGTGAAGCATGCATCGGTTAGGGGACTTGCGGTCCAGCTGTTGAACGCCCAGCGCAGATATCCGTCGAGGTCTTCCTTTGCGCTGTGCCATGCCAGCCACTCCGACTCTGCCGGCGGACTCTGTATGAAGGTGTTGGGGCGTGGCGGTGTGCAGCATGTGTAGAACGTGGTGTTCATGCCTGCGGCGCGGCGGCTGGCTACGGTTTCGGCAGGGAATTTCTCGTTTATTATCACGCAGTAGTCGTCAAGTTTGTCCTCAAGTTCCTTGTGATATGAGCCTGCGAGCGCCACCTTGAAGCCGCTGTCGGCCTTGCGTATCACCTCGAGCGTTGCGAGCATGTCCTTCAGCTGGCGTTCGTCCATGGCTATGTGGGTGATGTCGAACCATCCCTTCTCTTTCAGATGAGCGGCGAACGAGCGAAGCATCTCCGTCCACAGCTGTTCGTAGGCCTTGTCGCCAGGATTGGCGTCGATGGCTTTGAACGAGTTGGTGGCCTGATCGAGGTAAGAGAAAGAGAGCTTCCACGGAATCATGGAGTAGCAGCTTATCTGTTTTTTCACGCCGAGACTCATCATGAACTCCACCCATTTGTCGAACGCCGTGTAGTCGAACGCCCATGTACCGTCGGCCTTCTTCATCCACGTTATCATGCTCGGGAAGGCGTCGTAGGTCTGTCCGTTCCACGGACGGTGCATCATCGGCACGGTGATGGCCTTGCCGCCGACATCGGCGTAGAGCTGCATTATCGGGCGCATGAGTCTGAAGTGCTCGTCGCTGAACGGCTCCACGTTGTAGTAACGGGCCACGGCGTAAGGATTCTGCCATAGGTCTAAGTGGAATTTCCAGTCTTTGGCTGAAGGCAGTGTACGGTTAGTCACCTTCAGGTTGAGGCGCAGCGACGCTATCGTTTTGCCGTCGGCCTTCACCTCTACGGTGCCGCGATATGTGCCTGCCTTGGCATCCTGCGGCACGCTTATGCTCACCCATCCGCAGCGGGTGGTGTTGGGCTCCATGTCGAGTTGACGCGTAATATGGTCTATCGGGTCGGCCACGAGAAAATGTCTGTATTCATCCTGATTGCGTCCGCCGCACGTGTTCTGTCCGTCCTTCTGCAGTTCGTCCGCCATGACATATCTCACGAAGGCCGTCCGTACGTTCGCCTTGCTTATTGTTGAGGCTGAGCCGGTGAGGTCGCCTGCCTCGAAGGTGAGCGCGGAAAGTTTCTCCGGCGTGCTCACGGCGAGCTGCGCCGACACTTTCTCGCCCCGCCATGCCGTGAGACTGATGCTCCCGGCGGTGGCCTTTGCGGGCAGTTCCTTGTTGTAACGGGTGTCTGTGTTGCCCCATCCTGCGGTGACTTTCTTCACCGCGCTCCATGCCTTGGCGTCTGTTGCGGTGGGGTTGGGCAGTTCGTTGTAGTCTGTCGTTGCTTGTCCGAACGCGCACAGCGCGCCTGCTAACAGCGCGGCGAGCATTGCCGTCCGTCTTTTTCTGATAGGTTCTGGTTTCATGTTGGCATTATTGTTTTTGAGGGTTAGTATGTTGGTTTCCTTTTATCGGCATGAAAAGATGCGTGCATCCTGGCGGAATGGTGTTCTGTTCTGTGTCTTTCCGCCCGCAGTCTTGTGTATTATACAAAGGTAATGAAATACAACAACTTGCGCAAAAGGATGATATGTTTTTTAATTTAAATTATCCGTAGGGCTTCATACGGCTCTCATTTCTGTTCATGATGTGCGGCCGGTGAGTGACAGCGACGGCACGGGTGGACATTCTCCGTCAGACCATCCGCAGAGATATAAAAAAACAAAAAGCACGGTCGGAAAAGTTAAATTTTCATCGTGAAATTTGCGTAAAATTCTCGTGAAATCGTCCGTGACAGGATTTTGTGCGGAAAATCGTAAAAATGACGAGTCTTTGTAAGTTGTTGACAGATAGTGATTTACCGGAGATGATATTCCGATGGTATTTTCTTCGTCCTGCGAAAGAGCCTTTATTGCACTCCGATACGGGCCGTTTCAGGTGGTGATATGGTGCATATCAGGCCCTAAAACAGTTAATATCAGAGCGTGAAACGGGCTCTTTCGCAAGACCGTCAGCGCGGTGTCGCTATGCGAAATGTACGGAACGGGCTTTCCGGAGAGCGACCGGCGTACGGAATTTCTCTGTAATCGGGAAAATAATGTGTTAAATCCAGTGTACGGAATGTGAATGGATGTTAACGGAAATTTGCAAATACGTGCGCACGCAGGGTGGGGGATGCTCCTGCCGGCGCGTCATTACCGTTTGGCTGTTTTTGACGTTCGGGCGGCCGGTTTTGGTTGCACGTTTCTGCCCAAGTGTGCGAAAAGGAGCGGCAAACACGGCCCGTTATCGGTGTCAGATACTTAAATAACATGATTTTTCGCTTTTTTATATGCTGGTATGAAAATAATTTGTAACTTTGCATCCCAAAGGCAGACATCGCCCGACGTGCCCGTGAGGCATGCCGTTTCACAGTTCCGGCAGTGTCTGCACAGACTATCCTTATAGCCCGATGTTCAGCTTGGAGTCTTTTAAAATAGATTTGAAAGGGTTGGAGACCGGTGTCACGACGTTTCAGTATGACCTCGGCGATGCTTACTTCAGTGCCGTTGGCGGTTCGGAAGTAGGTGGAGGCAATGTGCATGTGCGTCTTGACGTGCGTCGCTCGTCCGTTCATTACGAGCTGGACTTCTCCATTTCAGGCACGGTTACAGTAGCATGCGACCTGTGCCTTGATGATATGGAACAGCCTGTTGAGGCACAAAGACACATCGTGGCTAAGTTTGGTGAGGAATGTTCGGAAGACGAAAATCTCGTCATAGTGGATGAGAACGAAGGCGTTCTCGACGTGGCGTGGCTCATATACGAATTCATTGCTCTTGCCGTTCCCGTCAGACACGTGCATGCACCTGGCAAATGCAATCCTGTCATGATAAAGGCTCTCGAAGAGCACTCGGCTGCCCGAAGCAGCGAGGAGGACGGCGTCAAGGCGGTGGATCCGCGCTGGAGTGAACTGGAAAAATTAAAAACAATAATTAAAGATTAAAAGAAAATGGCACATCCTAAAAGAAGACAGTCAAAGACTCGTACACTTAAAAGAAGAACCCATGATAAGGCAGTGGCACCGACACTGGCAGTATGCCCCAACTGCGGCGCTTATTATGTTTATCATACAGTATGCCCGACTTGCGGATATTACAGAGGCAAGGTGGCTATCGTAAAGGAAGTTGCTGAATAATAGATGGGAAAGATCAACGCGATAATCACCGGCATCGGAGGATACGTGCCCGATTATGTCCTCAATAACGAGGAACTTTCGCGCATGGTTGACACGAGCGACGAGTGGATAATGACTCGCGTCGGTATAAAGGAACGTCACATCCTCACGGAGGAAGGACTGGGAACAAGCTATCTGGCGCGCAAGGCTGCCAAGCAGCTGCTCAAAAAGACCGGAACAGATCCGGACAGCATCGATGCCATCATTGTGTGCACCACAACGCCTGACTATAAGTTCCCGTCAACGGCATCTATCGTTCTGGGTAAGCTTGGATTGAAAAACGCATTCGCGTTCGACCTCGAGGCTGCGTGCTGCGGATTCCTTTACGGACTCGACCAGGCGGCATCGATGATTCAGTGCGGACGCTACAGGAAAGTGATTGTTATCGGAGCGGACAAGATGTCGTCGCTCGTCGACTATCGCGACCGCACCACCTGTGTGCTCTTCGGAGACGGTGCGGGTGCCGTACTCGTTGAGGCGACGGAGGAGGAGAACGTAGGTGTGCAGAACACTTTCTTCCGTACCGACGGGCTCGGACTGCCGTTCCTTCACATGAAAGCCGGAGGCTCGGTTTGTCCCGCTTCTCATTTCACTGTGAACCATCGTCTGCACTACCTGTATCAGGAGGGTCGCACGGTGTTCCGCTATGCCGTGACCAACATGGGCGACGACGTGCTCAAAGTGATGGAGAACAACAACCTGACTGCCGACGACGTGAAATGGGTCATCCCTCATGAGGCCAACATGCGCATCATCGAGGCTGTGACCAAACGTGTGGGAATACCTATGGAGAAGGTGATGGTGAACATTCAGCACTACGGCAATACGAGTGCAGCCACCATTCCGCTTGCTCTGTGGGATTTCGAGAAGCAGCTCAAGAAAGGTGACAATGTGATATTCACGGCGTTCGGAGCCGGTTTCGTTCACGGAGCGTCATTCTATAAGTGGGCTTACGACGGCGACAAGGTCGCTGAGGCAAGATAATTTTAGTGAATCATAGATTAAACACTTTATGAACGTGTGTATGGTGTGATACCGTGCACACGTTTTTTCTTTGTGTCCGTACGGATGCTTTCCCTACACGGATGGGTATCTCTCACGGCGGAGCATGATGCGGACGGCAGTTCCGGACAACAGTCGTTGAGAGATGTTCTCATGCCTCTGTCACAGCGATTTGCGTATTGTCATGTTCCAGTCGTTGTCTATGTTCACTATCTCCTTGCGTTTGAGAAGCGACGCCATTGTCTTTCCCATTTTCCTGAAGTCTGTCGACAGTGTCGCTATGCCGCCGGCAAGAATCTCCTTGAGCGTGGTGTCGTTGTAGGATATGATGCCGAATTCGCGTCCCGGCTCCATGTTCTGCCGCGCCGCCTGTTTCAGTACTTTGACAAGATCGGTGTCGTTTGCTATTATGAACAGGTCTGCCATGGTGATGTGCTTGCCGTTGAATCCGTTCATGTATTTGCATTCAAAACCGTTCTCGCGTGCGAATCTCTGAAGTCCGGTGAACCGTTCGTATGGTTCTTTAGCCTCGCTCTGTATCATGCATATGCGTTTGTATCTGCGCAGGCGAGGCAGTTCCGAAACAAGGGCGTTGTATGTATCGTCCTCAAAGTTCTGTCCTACACCGGAGTAACGTCCCCGAAGCTCATTTTGATAATGGTCGAGCAGGAACACTCTGCCGTTGAGGCTGTCGAGCAGCGGAGCCAGTCCCTGAAACTTGCCTGGCATGAGCACGTATGTGGTGTATTTCCCGTTTGCCTCGCGGAGAAGTGTCTCGAACACGCGCCTGTTGTAGTTGTGGAACTGCAGGTCCACCTTGTCGTCTTTGTCGAGACCCGACATGAAGGCGTTGTACAGCTCCTGTTTGAATGAGTTCATCTCATTGAAGAGCAGAAAAATGTTCTGTCTGAGGTTCAGACGCACGTTGCTCACGAAGTAGCCTACGCCCGGTGCGGACGATATTATTCCGTGTGCCTTGAGCTCTTTTATGCCTGCGAACACCGTGTCGCGTGACAGATTGAACATGTGGCGGTACTCGTTGATTGACGGCAGACGGTCGCCTTTGTTTATCTCACCGCTGTTTATGCTGTCTATCACATGGTTTACCACCAGCTTGTATTTGGATTCGTTCTGTATCATTCTTTCTTTATTATATGTTATACACATATCTTGTCGTGTGCAAATATACGTATAATATTCTGTAAAGCGTACTTATTCACATTGTTTAATTTGCTTAAATAAGACATTGTAATTATAATTCCGCTTGATAATAAGAATGTTATAAAAAAATAAAAACCATACCAGTTCGTATCAGTATGGAATATTTCCGCTATATTTGTGGTGCGATTGGAGTTATTATTAACCGTTACTTTCATAACAGAATCAAAAACCGGACAGCTTTATGAAGAATATTATTGTTGCTTTGTTGGCGTTTACAGCCACTTTGAAGTTGCCTGCACAGACCGTCATCACGGTGGACGCGTCCCGTATTGAAGGCTCTGTTCCTGAACTGATATACGGTGCCGGAGCAGAGGATGTGAATCATGAGATATACGGCGGACTGTATGACCAGCGCATATTCGGTGAGAGTTTTGAGGAGCCCGCATTTTCTTCGGTAAGCGGTTTTGCGTCTTACGACAACCCTTGGTTTGTGGAGGACGGTGTGCTGAAGCTTGACACAGACGGTTTCGGGAAGATTGTCTGGCAGGAGCGCAGTCTGAATGACGCCTCGGCGGAGGTGGATATGCGCGTTGACGGGGCGTCTGCCATCGCGGGCTTCATCGTCAACGTGAGCGGCGCTGCGGACGGGGCCGATGCTTTCAACGGCTATGAGGTGAGCGTGAATGCTGCGGAGCGCAGGCTCGTTGTGGGCAAACATGAGAACAACTGGCAGCCTGTGGCGGAGGTGCCTCTGACTGTCAGTCCCGAGGAATGGAACAGACTGCGTGTGGATTTTGACGGAGGCAGGCTCTCGGTTTTCCTTAACGGCGACAGGATATACGATTATGAGGACACGTCAAATCCATTGGAAGGCGGATATGTGGGGTTGAGAAGCTATGGCGGTTCGGCAAGTTTCAGGAATCTGCAGGTAGACGGCAGTAAGATAGAATTCAAGGCGATGGCTGACGATGTCGAGAATTTCAGACGTTATGATGATTGCTGGACGGTTGAGGATAACGTCATGAAGACATATACTTCAGCATTTGCCAAGGCGGTATATCAGAGCCGCGACATGCAGGAAGGGTCGGTTGAGGCTGACGTGAGGATGGACGGTGAGCGTTCCATTTCGGGTTTTATAATAGACGTATCGGATGCGGACGACGGTGCGGACGCTTTCAGAGGATATGAGATAAGTCTTGATGCGGACGACCACACGCTTGTTATCGGAAAGCACGACCATGACTGGCAGCCCATAGAAAACGTACAACTGTCGTTCGATTCTTCTGACTGGAACAGGCTGCGGGTCGATTTCTCAGGAAACACATTTTCCGTTTGGCTCAACGGAAAGAACGTATATGAGTATGTGGATGAGCACAGTCCGCTGATGAAAGGCAAGATCGGACTGCGTACTTTCGACGGTCCGGCGAGTTTCCGCAATATCAGTCTCAACGGTGAGACGGTCGCTCTGAGAAGCGTTCCGACTGGTGTCAGCGGTATGTGGATGCCTGTCGGCGACGGCGTTTACACTCACGACGGCACTCAGGCGTTCAACGGCACGTACTCACAGAAGGTCAGCGGCTCCGAGGATGACGGCATATGCAATTTCGGACTGAACAAGTGGGGCATCGGAATAACTGCCGGAGAGCGTATGTCAGGATACGTATATCTGAAAGGTGATGCGGAGACGGCTTACGTGGCATTGCAGAGTGCGGACGGAAGAGTGGAATATTGCCGTAAGGAGATAAGCGGACTTGGCACGGAGTGGAAACGTTTCGATTTCGGGATGACTCCTGATGCGACCGACAACAACGCACGTTTCGTAGTGGCACTTGGCGGGGAAGGCTCCATGTGGGTGGACATGGCGGTGCTCCATACTGAAAGTTATCCTTACAGAGCTGACCTTACTCAGGACTTCATTAACGAGCGGCTTACTTTCCTTAGATACGGAGGTACAATGATAAACGCTCCGGAATACAGAGTGAAAAACATGATGGGACCGCGCGACAAACGTCCTCCATACAAGGGACACTGGTATCGCTACAGTACGAACGGATTCGGAATAATCGAGTTTGTGGACTTTGCGCGTAAGATAGGAACGGAACCCACGTTCAGCATAAACATCGAAGACGACCCTCAGGATGTCCTCGCCTTGCTGGAGGAGCTCAAACCTTACGGTGTGAAATATATAGAGATAGGAAACGAGGAGAACATCGGTGACGAGTCGTTTGCCGCATATGAGCATTACGTGGAGAGGTTTCTCGCCTTCTACAATGCCATACGTCCTCTTTATCCGGAGTTTCAGTTCATAAACGCGGCGTGGTGGCGGCAGGACAAACCGGAACTTATGGAATATGTGTTCAGGGCTCTTGACGGTAAGGCGGCGTTGTGGGACTACCATCCATGGACGGATGAGACAGACCAGGCGCGTGCGGTCGAGACCGAGCTGAAGACCATGCGGAGCATGTTCCTCGGCTGGAATCCGCAGACAACAATGAAATGTGCCATACTTGAAGAGAACGGCAATACTCACAATATGCACCGTGCGCTAAGCCATGCCATTGTTCTCAACGCCGTCAGAAGGATGGACGGATTCGTGCAGCTCGACAGTCCCGCCAACGCTTTGCAGCCTTATCTGCAGAACGACAACGGATGGGATCAGGGGCAGATATTCTTCAACAGCCACATGTCATGGTGCCAGCCTCCGTATTACGCGCAGCAGATGGCTGCCTCACATCACCAGCCGCTTCTTATAAGGAGCGCGTGCAGGAACCGCAACATCAATATGACAGCGACACGCAGTGAGGACGGACGCACCGTCGTAATGCACATTGTGAACACTTCTTCTGCCGACATACCGGTCGAGATAGACATGCGGAACGCCGGCAAGACAGTCAATATCAGGAGACTGTCTCTTTACGGAGACCTTACAGACACGAACACTCCGCACGAGCTGGAGAAGATTGTCCCGCGCGAAAGTAAGCCGGATGGCATGCGGATGACGCTTGAAGCGAGGAGCTATACGGTGCTTGAAGTGTCCTGTGACGTGCTTGATGATATAAGCGGCATTACGTCGGATGATGGCGGGGACAGTGTCTATTACAATGTCTCAGGACAGAGAGTGTCCTCTCCGCAACGCGGAATTTATATAAAGGAAGACGGCAGGAAAGTGATAATGTGAGTGATACAGGATGTTTATAACAGAATAAGTATATATGGTTTTTTATAATTACGTCAGTTTGAAAAATAAAAAAGACAGTATGATTGGAATGCGTCGGTTGTTTATTATTGTGTGTTTTATGGTCTCATGTGCTTGCATTAGTGCTGCGGAAGACATAAAACCGGTCTCGTTTACCAAGGTGCATGTGAACGACAGGTTCTGGCGCCAGCGTCTGGACGTGCTCAGAAAGCGCACCATACGTTATGCTTTTCAGAAGTGCACCGATGCCGGACAGATAGAGAACTTCCGTCTTGCGGGGAAGATTCTTTCCGGAGAGATGAGAAAGGGAGATGTGTCTTATCAGTCGGGCACTACTTATGACGATGCCGAAGTATATAAGGTGATAGAGGGGGCGTCCTATCTGCTTAATGTGGAACGTGACGAGGAGCTCGAGAAATATGTCGACGGAGTGATCGATGTCATCTGTTCGGCGCAGGAACCCGACGGCTATCTTTTCACAAACTGGACCATAGGCAATCCTCTCCATGAATGGATGGGCGGTGAGAAATGGAAGAACGACTGGAACCTTAGCCATGAGACATTCGATATGGGAGAGCTTATTGAGGCTGGCGTGGCATACTATCAGGCGACGGGAAAGGACAAACTGCTCAATGCGGCTATACGCAGCGCGGACCTCATATGTGAGGTGTTCAATGAAAACGGTATAAAGGAAGCTCCCGGACATGCCGTTATCGAGATGGCTCTCGTGCGTCTTTACGAGGTGACGGGAGACCGGAAATATCTTGATGAATGCAAGTTCTTCCTTGACTGCAGAGGCTCACGCACGTTTGATCCCGGCTCTTCAGACCTGCGTGTTAACGGCAAATACTGGCAGAACCATCTGCCTGCGGTGGAGCAGCGTGAGGCTGTCGGGCATGCCGTAAGGGCTATGTATTTTTATTCGGGCATGGCTGACTGGGCGCGGTATGCGGGAGATGAGGACTACCGTAAGGCTGTGGACGCCATCTATGAGAACATTGTCAGCAAGAAACTGTACATCACCGGCGGACTGGGAGCGCGTGATGAGAACGAGGCTTTCGGCGAGAACTACGAGCTGCCTAATGCCACTGCCTATTGCGAGACATGCGCTTCAGTTGCCGGATGCATGTTCGGGCTGCGTATGTTCCGCATGTATGGCGATGCCAGATATTTCGATTTCGTGGAGCGTCTTATATATAATAATGTGTTGGACGGCATTTCCATCGAGGGCGACCATTTCTTCTATCCCAACCGTCTTGAGACAAGCAGCCGCGGACAGGAGCGCAGCGAGTGGTTCGGAACGTCTTGCTGTCCTACTAATCTCTCGCGTCTCATCCCCTCGATGCCCGGATATGTGTACGCCACACGTGGAAACACTCTCTATGTGAATCTGTTTGTCGGTTCGGAAAGTGAGATATCTCTGGAGGACGGCGACGTGGTTCTGACCCAGAACACAGACTATCCGTGGGAGGGACGTGTGGAATTCACGGTGGACAGAATAACCACACCGCAGCTCGAAATGAAGATTCGCATACCGGGATGGGCTGTCGGCAGACCGGTGGACTCAGACCTTTATCAATATCTGGAAGCACCGTCAGCCAAACCGTCGATAACGGTCAACGGCGAGACTCTCGACTATGCTATGGAGGACGGATATGCTGTCATAAGCCGCGGATGGAAAGCCGGAGACAAGATTGTGGTCGGTTTTCCGATGGACGTGCATCAGGTGAGGTCGCATGAGAACATCGAGACCAATGCCGGATTGCTTGCTGTGGAGCGCGGACCGCTTGTCTATTGCGCGGAGTTCGCCGATAACGGAGGTGCCGTTAATAATCTGGCAGTGCCCGAAGGAGCCTCTTTCACGGTGGAAACTCCGTCGCAGAGCCTGTTCGCCGACTTCCGCATGATAAGCTGTAATGGCAAAAAGGTGGTTGCAGGCGGTGAGGGCACCGCTGTGGAGGACGCTACTGTAAAGCTCATTCCTTATTTCGCGCGCTCCTATCGTGGCAACGGCGAGATGAAGGTGTGGATTCCGTCAGCCACTGAGACTATAGCCGACGAGCAGGTGTATATCGACAAGGTGGTGGTGTGCGACGAGGAGTCGGAGCGTGCCCACGACATGCAAGGCGAGGGCATGCGCAGTGACAGCGGTCTGGGATGGCGCGACGCGCTTGACGGATGGATTTCATATACGATGGAGGTCGATCCGGACTATCCCTGCGAGCTGGTGCTCAGGCACTGGGGAAGCGACGGAGGAAACCGTGAGTTTGACATTTACGCCGACGGCGAGAAGTTCTCTTACGACCATGTGGACAACTTCATGCCTAACCGGTATTATGAGATGCATCATCCCATTCCGTTCAATCTCACCAAGGGGAAGAGGCGTGTGACGTTCAGGATGCAGTCGTTGCCCGGCAACATTGTGGGCGGACTGTATGGCGTGCGCACCGTCCGTACAAGCGAGATGGCTGCCGGCGGACATGTGGAGGACTTCTTCCTGCCGGTGGACGACGAGAAAGCCAGACACAATTATAAGAGCAACGGCGAGACGGGTGAGGCTCGCGGACGCACGTGGGTCGACGGAAAGGGAATTGACGGCATCAGTTTCGACATGGCTGTAAGTCCCGACCGCGACAATAGCATAATGTTCCTTTATTGGGGAGACGAATGGGATGTCCGTACGTTCGACATCATCGTGGACGGCGAGAAGATTGCTGACGAGCGGCTGTTGCACAATTCTCCGGGGCGTTATTTCTTCCGTACGTACAGCATTCCTCGCGACATTACTGCCGGTAAGGACAAGGTGAGTGTCACGATGTCGTCGCCGTCAGGCACCAAGGTGGGCGGTTTTTATGAGGTATACACCTATTCGTTGCCCGGAAGCACGGACCTTTCCGAAGTCGTTGCGGATTTTCACGACGGCATGGACTCACGCTACAATCTGTGCGGACAGCGTGTCGGTGACGGTTATAAAGGCGTTGTTATTCAGGGAGGACGCAAGTATGTCGCCCGGTAGGAGTACCGTCAGTATGTGGAAACCCGTCTTGCGCCGGACGCGCATGCGCACTTTTCCATGCGGACGGATATTTATATGAAAAGACAAAACGGCACCACGATAATGCGTGGCGCCGTTTTTGTCTGTTGCCATACAGCGTTTCCGCTGCCGTTTATCCGTAGACTATCTTTCCGTTCTCGTCCTCATACGGTTCCATGTCCTTCGCATACTGGTTCATGGCTCTAAGGCTCATGCCCATCGAGGAGAACCCTCCGTCGTGGAAGAGATTCTGCATTGTCACCTTGCGGGTGAAGTCGGAGAACATCATCACACAGTAGTCCGCGCACTCTTCTGCCGATGCGTTGCCCAGAGGAGACATCTTGTCGGAGAAGTCCATGAGGTTGTCCATGTCCTTGATGCCTTTTCCCGCTGTCGTGGGAGTGGGCGACTGGGATATGGTGTTGATGCGTACGTTCTTCTCGCGGCCGTAGATGTAGCCGAAGCTGCGTGCTATGCTCTCGAGCATGCTCTTCGCGTCCGCCATGTCGTTATATCCGAAGAATGTGCGCTGCGATGCCACATAGGTAAGTGCCACCACCGATCCGTATTCGGCTATGGCGTCCTGTTTCTTCGCAACCTGAAGCATCTTGTGGAACGATATTGCCGATATGTCGAGCGTCTTCTGCAGATAACCGTAGTCCAGGTCGTCATATGTGCGGCGTTTGCGCACGTTGGGGCTCATTCCGATGGAGTGCAGCACAAAGTCTATCTTGCCTCCGAGGAGTCTCACCGATTCGGTGAATACCTTTTCCAAATCCTCAACGCTGGTGGCGTCTGCTGCCACTACGGGCGCGTTGAGTTTCTTGCTCAGTTCGTCGAGCGTACCCATGCGGAGTGCCATCGGAGTGTTGCTCAGGGTGATGACGGCTCCTTCTTCAACGGCTTTCACAGCCACTTTCCATGCGATGGAGTCTTCGTTAAGCGCGCCGAAAATGATGCCGCGCTTACCTTTCAATAAATTGTGAGTCATTATTTATATTATATAGATTCAGTTGCAAATATAATACAAAATTGTGAAAAATACATTTTTTATGCCGAATATTGACTTTTTTGAGCCGTCATTCAGCTCTTCTTAGCTCGCTGAAAGGATACAGGTCTATGTGAAGCACGTCGTTGTCAACGTCTCTGAAGTCCACAAGCCTGCTCACGGTGCCGTTCTCCTGATGCTCGTTGAGCACAAGCACCTCACGCAGTCCGTCGTTGTCGTCGCGCACCACGCTCAGAGACCATGTCCCCTTGGTGACGTCCTTGCGGGCGACAGTCTGTTCTCCGTCACTGCCGTAAGTGGCGATAGAGTAGGTGAGTACGTACGAGTTGTCTTCGTCAAGCCTCAGGCTGACCTGCCACTTCGAGCCTTCGTCGTCGTAAGGCATCTCGTTCCGCCACTCGCCGTACATCAGTCCGAGATATTTCTCCTTCAGTTCCTTCAGTGCCTTGTACGCCTCCGGGTCGGCAGGATGCGGTTCGCTGCTGCACGAGCACAGCATCACGGCTACGGCGAAAAGCATGAAACATAGTTTTCTCATAGCGCATATCGTTTACTTGTTATATGTAATTAACGTGCCCGCGCATAGTTTATTGTACGTTCCGTTTTCCGTTTATTCTTTACTGGTAATGTTGTCCGTGCGGAATTTTTTACGTATCTTTGTCCCCGGATAAACAGCACGCGGGAGGCAGAAAACAAGTTTTATTTCCACCCGTCTGCATTATCCTGTTCCTCATAAATATATTTTATGCACAAAGCAGGTTTTGTAAATATTGTGGGAAATCCAAACGTCGGCAAGTCCACTCTGATGAATCAGCTTGTCGGCGAGCGCATTTCCATCGCCACATTCAAGGCGCAGACCACGCGCCACCGCATCATGGGCATCGTCAATACCGACGATGCGCAGATAGTGTTCTCAGACACTCCGGGCGTGCTGAAGCCCAACTACAAGCTTCAGGAGTCGATGCTCGCTTTCTCGGAGTCGGCTCTTCAGGACGCCGACGTGCTGCTCTATGTCACCGATGTGGTGGAGAATCCTGAGAAGAACAGCGACTTTCTCGAGAAGGTTGCCAAGATGACCATACCCGTGTTGCTGCTCATCAACAAGATAGACCAGACCGACAACAAGAGCCTCGTTGCCCTTGTGGAGAAGTGGCACGGTCTGCTGCCGTCCGCCGAGATACTGCCCATATCGGCTAAGAACAAGTTCGGCATCGACATGCTCATGAAGCGTGTCAAGGAACTTCTGCCCGACTCGCCGCCTTATTTCGACAAGGACCAGCTCACGGACAAGCCCGCCCGCTTCTTCGTGAGCGAGATAGTGCGCGAGAAAATACTGCTTTACTATTCAAAGGAGATTCCCTATTCTGTCGAGGTGAGGGTGGAGTCGTTCAAGGAGACCGACAGCCTCATACGCATAGGAGCCGTGATATATGTAGAGCGCGAGTCGCAGAAAGGCATCATCATAGGCCATCAGGGCGTTGCGCTGAAGAAGGTCAGCACCGAGAGCCGCAAGGCTTTGGAGAAATTCTTCGGCAAGAATGTGTGGCTGGAGATATTCGTCAAGGTTGACAAAGACTGGCGCAACTCAAAGCGCGAGCTTGATAACTTCGGCTATAATCCGGGATAAGGCGTGTCGGTTGGGCGGAGGATGCGGCACTGAGACAAGTATGATGTATGCGCCATTGCCCGACATTACATTATGATTGTATAATATAGGCTGCACTCCGAGAACTGAAGACAGGCATTATTCTCGCTCGTTTGTATTATCATTGAAATTAAAAACACCAGATATATGGCAAATTTAGTAGCAATAGTCGGACGCCCCAATGTAGGCAAATCGACGCTTTTCAACAGACTTACCAAGACGCGCAGCGCCATAGTGAGCGACACTGCCGGCACAACGCGCGACCGACAGTATGGCAAGTGCGACTGGAACGGACGTGAGTTCTCAGTCGTCGACACCGGAGGATGGGTGGTCAACTCGGACGACATCTTCGAGGACGCCATCCGCCGGCAGGTGCTTGTGGCGACGGAGGAAGCCGACCTCATACTTTTCCTCGTCGACGTGACTACCGGACTCACCGACTGGGACGAGGACGTGGCATCCATCCTGCGACGCACGAAACGCCCTGTCATACTCGTGGCTAACAAGACCGACAACAACAGCCAGATATACGACGCCGCCGAGTTCTACTCGCTCGGACTGGGCGACCCGCAGTGCATCAGCTCAGCGACGGGCAGCGGAACGGGCGACCTGCTCGACCTCGTGCTCTCAAAGCTGCCGTCCGACAAGTCGGAGATTCTCGAGGACGGCATCCCGCGCTTCGCTGTCGTGGGTCGTCCAAACGCCGGAAAGAGCAGTCTGATAAACGCCTTCATAGGCGAGGACCGTAACATCGTCACCGAGATAGCGGGCACCACGCGCGACAGCATATACACGCGCTACGACAAGTTCGGCTTCGACTTCTACCTTGTCGACACTGCCGGAATACGCCGCAAGAACAAGGTGACCGAGGACCTTGAGTTCTATTCGGTGATGCGTTCCATACGCGCGATAGAGTATTCGGACGTATGCATACTCATGATCGACGCCACCCGTGGCATAGAGTCGCAGGACATGAACATCTTCCAGCTCATCCAGCGCAACAACAAGTCGCTTGTCGTCGTGGTCAACAAGTGGGACCTGGTGGAGAACAAGGACCAGGTGGTTATAAAGACATTCGAGAACGCCATACGCGAACGCATGGCTCCGTTTGTCGATTTCCCCATCATTTTCGCCTCGGCGCTCACCAAGCAGCGCATATTCAAGGTGCTTGAGATGGCTAAGAACGTCTATCTCAACCGCAAGTCGAAGGTGGGCACGGCAAAGCTCAACGAGGTGATGCTGCCTCTCATCGAGGCTTATCCGCCGCCATCGGTAAAGGGCAAGTACATAAAGATAAAATACTGCACGCAGCTGCCCAACACTCAGATACCCTCGTTCGTGTTCTACGCCAACCTGCCGCAGTATGTCAAGGAGCCTTACCGCCGCTTCCTCGAGAACAAGATACGCGAGAACTGGCCTATGCACGGTTGTCCGATAAACGTTTTCATAAGGCAGAAGTGACGGTTGTCAAGGTATAACGCTGTAAAACAAATGGTCAGTATGCGCGGTTTTTTTATATTCGCGGCAATGACGGCAGCCGTGTTGTGCGGATGCTCGGCTCATGAGCCGCATGCCGGGGAGATTGCAGGCAATGCGGCAAAACTCTATTACGACTGGCTCGCGGAGGGGAAATACGATGCCTATGTCGACGGATTCTACCGTCCCGACAGCATCCCCGGCTCCTATCGCGAGCAGCTCATAACCAATGCCAAGATGTTCGCGGTGCAGCAGCGCGAGGAACGCGGGGGCATAGCCTCAGTGCGCCTGTTGCGCGCGTCAGCCGATACGGCGCGTCATGTGGGCAGTGCCTATCTCCTGCTGTGCTACGGTGACAGCACCAAGGAAGAGATTGTCGTGCCTATGGTGGAGCATAAGGGCGTGTGGATGATGAGATAAACATATTTTAGGAAGCTTATGGGAAGGCTCGGAAACATATTGTTTGCTGCTGCGCTGTGCGTCACTGTGAATGCCGTTCGGGCGCAGGAGCCGGTGAGGAAACCGGATGTCGTACCCGGTGTCAGGGATTTGTCGCCAGGCTCTGAGCCTTATTCCGGCGGCACTTCTGTGTCGCGCAAGCCGTTCACCACGCTTCCCGGCGAGGTGCGACGTCAGCCCGACGCCATAGCCGACACACTCATGCGGCGCGTCGCCTCCGGCATTTCTGCGGACGGTTATCCTTCCGCCCTGCCGCGCACGGGCGCGGATTTCTCACGCGACATTTTCTTCTACGACTACTCTTCCGGCGGCGACCTGATGCGCTGGAAGGGCGGTGCGCTCGCGGGAAGCGGCAGCCGCGTCACGATGCCCGGACTGCTCTCGCGGCAGAAAGCATCCTTGCAGGCGGTGCACACTGTGGGCAACCTCATGCTCACGGCAGGCGTCACAGCCGACCGCTACCTGCTCACCCGTGGGCTGCAGACTGTCTATGGCGTCAGCGCATCTGCCACCTACTCCTTCAACGAGCATCTCTCGCTCACCGTCTTCGGCAGATTCTACAACAGCTCACCGTTCGTTTCCATGGCTGCAATGCCTTATATGGGTAGCTCGGCATACGGAGGATATGTCAGCTATATGGGCGAGACGCTTGGCATAGACCTTGGCGTGGAGCGTGTGTACGACCCCTATCTGCGCCGCTGGACCACCGTCCCCATTGTCACGCCTGCTATAAACTTCGGGCGCGGAGTGGTGGTGAGGCTGCCCGTGGGATGGCTTGTGAAGGATGTGCTGGACAGGGCTGTCTTCGGCAAACAGCCGCCGCGCAACCCCACCATCATGCCCGACCTGCCTCCGGCACCCTCGCCTTCGGTCATACCTCCGCCTTCGGGCACGGACGGCAGTTTCTGAGATGTGTCCTCGGGAGTAGTCTGTCCGGACGCGGCGTTCCTTATTTTGTCTCGTGACAAAGTCCTTCATCACGCCCTGCCTGTCTGCCTGCACCGCGCCTCATGCGCCTTGCCGGTGTCTCGTCTCTCGTTTTTTCATATGCCGTGCCGCACCTTCCGTGAGATGCGGTTTGTTATGCACGCCACATACTTTATAATGGTCATGCAATATGATTATGGCTTCCGTATAATTGCTTATTCTCAACTATAGTCACGCAACGGCTGTGTCATACGCCGTCATAACCATGACTGCACGCCGGAAAATGTTTTTTCTCAGGCTGTGGACGGCTTTTGCGGCTTTTATGCAAGACGTTGATGTCCAGCCGGTTGTGCTCTGCTGATGCGCGGAACGTGCTTTGCCGCTTTGCGGAACAGGCTCTTTGGCATCGCGAAAGAGGCTTTTCCGTGCTCCCGAAGAGTCTCTTCCGCACAGTGGGAAAGCCTTTCTGATGGCAGAAAAAAGTGCTTTTTGTTCGCTATACCCCTCTTTCTCCACCTTTATCAGGCTGCTCGCGGCTTACTTTACCGCATGTTGAGGCTTTCCTACGGTGTCTTTCCCGTGTCATTGTCACACGGATGTGAGAAAACCAGAATGTTAAAATCATGACGGCATTAACTTAATATATAATAAATGTATGATGTGCTCCGGACAGTATCCGTAATGTATCGGATTATTGAGTAAAGCCATCCCGCGAATGTGATAAAGTCTTTAAAAAAAATATAATCGTGCGGTATGTATTTTCAAAAAATATGTATCTTTGTATAATCCAATCCGTGTCCGTAATACAGACGGAGGTTTTTGTTTCCTTTCGCATGCACTGTCACGGACATACGATGCCTGTGGTCTGCCGTGGTAGCAGTCCTGACATGCCGCAGGAAGTGCCGTTGCGGTGTGGCGCATGCTATGGACGAAGCGTGTGAAAGCCGGTCGGCGTGGCATGATGGAGTCTTGACAGACCGGCATCAGGCATATACGGTGTTGGGCGGACAAAAACAATGACACACTATGAGAGCCCTGACAATTATACTACTGACAATAGTTCTTCCTTCTTTTTACGCAAGTGCTTCCGACAATGTGGAGTACTGGCTGCGGCAGTTGGACAAGAGTCTGGAGAGCAAAGACAAGTATGAGAATGCCAAAAAGCAGCGCATAGCACGTCTGCGCCGCTCGCTCGACTCCGTGTCCGACCCTCTCGGACAATACAAGATTTTATACCGTCTGTTCGAGGAATACAAGTCCTACCGCAATGACTCGGCTATGATATACGCCGGGCGGTGCATGGACACGGCTGGAAAGACAGGCAGTTACGGCATTGAGGCGGAGGCACGGTTTGCCCTCGCTTTCTGTCAGATATCGGCAGGCATCATGAATGAGGCGCAGCACACGCTCGGGGCGGTGAGTCCGGAACGGCTTGACGCGAGGCTGAAGAGACAGTATTACGGGCTGTACGCCAAGATGTGGCAGGAGTATGCCAACTATGCCGCAGGCACGTCATACTGCGACAAGTACAGGCAGAAGAGCATCGCGTATGTCGACACGATGGTGATGCTCACTCCGAAACACACCGCCGACTACTGGATGAACCTCTGCACGCAGCGTATGCGCACCAGACAGTTTGCCGGATGCGTCGATGCGTTCCGCGAATTCCAGAAATACGGCGATGCGGACATCCACAGTAAGGCTATGACCTATGCCGTAGTGGCGTGGGCGTTCAGCGGGACAGGGCAGACGGACAGCACAAAGGTGTACTTCGCGAAGTCGGCTATCTGCGACAACATCTCGTGCACCCGTGAGATAACGGCGCTCTACCAGCTCGCCAGTCTCATCTATAAGGACGACTACGACCGCGCGAGCCGCTACATACATCTCGCATTGGATGACATCACTTTCTACGACTCTCGCCAGCGCAAGATAGACCTCGGCGCCATCCTTCCGCTCATAGAGCAGGACCGCTATGAGGCTGTGCGCAGCCAGCGCAACAGTTTTATGCTCGCCGCTGGGCTTTTCGTGGTGCTGCTCGCCGTGTCGCTGGCGGCGGTGTGGTCTGTCAGACGCAAGAACGCCAAGATTCTTCAGGCACGCAACACCATAAGCGACAACCTGGCACAGCTGCGGGAGGTGAACCGCCAGCTCACCGAGGCAAACAAGATAAAGAACGAGTACATAGGCTCGTCTTTCTGTGCCAATTCCGAGCTTTTGCAGAGACTGCAGAAGCTTTTCACCACGCTCGACCACCGCATAGCGGCACATCAGTATGGCGGACTGCGCGACATCATCGGCAGTACGGTGCTCGATGCTGAGCGCGACAGCATGTATGCGGCGTTCGATGCGGCGTTCCTGAAGCTCTTCCCCGACTTCATAGAGAAGTACAACATGCTCTTCGAGGAGAAATACCGCACCGTGCCGCGCAAGAACTCGCTCACTTCGGAGATGCGCATATTCGCTCTCATACGTCTCGGAATAAGCGACAGCGAGCGCATAGCCAATTTCCTCAACTATTCGGTGCATACGGTGAACACATACAAGACGCGCGTGAAAAACCGCTCGTTGCTCGACAACAGCAAGTTCGAACCGGCAATCATGGCAATCTGAATGTCGACGGCTGGATGACGGAAAGGTCGCCGCGACACCGCCGGAAAGCGTGAAAAACACATTGTCGGAGCCCGTACGTGGCTCTGACAGACGTCATACGGGCTTTTTAACGATAATACAAAAGCGTTACATCCGGTTTTGTAAGTCATTGATTATCAGTTGTCCTTTGTTTATACAACTGATAAAATCGTTATACAAATGAGCCGTAACTATATTATTGTATGGTTTTTTCCTATTTTTGCATGGTACGATTGCAATATTATTTAAACCTAAATTTAAAAACTGAAACGTATGATAAGACATTTATCTGTTTGCATTGCGTTGACGGCACTGTGGCTCGGCGGTGCGACCAAAGCGTCGGCTATCGACATCAAGGACGGTGTTTACCAGATCTCCTCCGGAGCCGATCTCGCAGAGTTCTCGCGCCTCGTGGCTGAGGGCAACGGCAATATCAAAGGTGTGATGACCCGGGATGTTGACATGACGGGCATCGGGTTCTCACCCATCGGAAGCGGCGACGCGCCTTTCAGCGGCGTCTTTGACGGCGGCTGCAACTATGTGCGCAACCTCACAATCGACTCTCCTGCAAAGAGCTACGTGGGGCTTTTCGGTGTGGTTTCAAACGGTGCGTATATAAAGAACGTGATAGTGGACGCCTCTTCTTCGGTCGCAGGCAAGGATTTCTGTGCCGGTATAGCAGGCGGCTCGGTGGGCGGCGGCACGGTGACGATAGAGAACTGCGGCAACGAGGCGGCTGTATATGCCAGCGGTGCCAATGCCGCCGGAATCATCGGAGTGAGCTATCTGGGAAGCTGTAACTTCAATATCACCAACTGTTATAATGCCGGACAGATTGACGGAGGACGTGAGAGCGCAGCCATTTCGGGCTGGGTAGGCGGCGGATCGGTCATAAAGAACTGCTTCAACTCGGGCAACGTCACCGGCATGGACGGCACAAAGTCGCTCTACCGCAACACGTGCACGTCGTCAGGACTGTATGACGTATACGGCTATCAGGGCACCAAGATAAGCGGGGAGGATTTCAGAAGCGGTGCCGCGGCATATCTCATGAACAACCACGGCAACGATAATATATGGTATCAGACGCTCGGCGAGGATCTCCAGCCGGTGCCTTTCAGCACGCACGGCACTGTTTATCTCGTGGGAAACCTCAATTGCGACGGTACTCCGGCGGGCGAGGCGAATGGCTACTCTAACGAGAATGTGTCCGTGCGCGAGCCTCACGATTTTGTGGACGGCGTATGCTCGGTGTGCGGATCGGTCGACACTGACTTCATGAAAGCGGATGCCGACGGGCTGTATGCCGTCTCCACACCGCAGCAGCTCTATTGGTTTGCGGCATACGCTAACAAGGTGGACGCCGCTGCCGGAGCATATCTCACGGCGGACATTGACTTCAGCGGCTATACGGCAAAGGGTGTTATGATAGGCGAGGTGGAGAAAGTGCCGTACTCAGGAACATTCGACGGCAGGGAGCACAGCATAAAAATAGCCTACGACACGGACAATGACAACGTGGCTCTGTTCCGTTTCATAAACGGCGCGGCAATACGCAACCTTCTTATAACAGGCTCTGTCAGCACCGCGGCACGTTATGCCGGCGGCATCCTGAGTGCCTCAAGGGGCTCCTCGCTCATAGAGAACTGCGTGAGCACGGTCAACATCACATCTTCTTATTCGGGTGACGCGACACACGGAGGACTGGCGTCCAACACTCATGACAATATCGTTTTCCGCAACTGCGGATATGCCGGAAAGATTGACGCGCCGCAGAGTGACGGAAGCGCGGGCATCATAGGATATGCCCACGGAGCGAAGGAGATACTGCTGCAGAATGTTTATGTGGTAAGCAATCTCAACTTTTCCACGACGGGAAATTGTGATGTATTCGCGCGCAACGGGGTGCAGTATGACAACTGTTATTACTGGACACCGTTCCTGGAGAGCGGCGACGCCACACTGCTCGGCAAGGAACAGGCAGCTGCCTCGGGCGAACTGTGCTATCTGCTCAATGCGTTCAGCTCATGCGGCTCGCCTTGGACGCAGACTCTCGGTGAGGATGCCGTTCCGCTTCCGTTCGCCGGTCATAAGACGGTAAGTGTGGCTGGAGACGTCAACTGTGACAGGACTTTAGGCGCGGACGCCACATTCACAAACGACGGAACGGCTGTAACAGTGCCTGAGCACGACTATGCCGACGGCGTATGCCGCAACTGCGGTGCGCGCCTCATCACAACAGGAGAGCAGCTTATGGCTGTCGCCGACGGCATGGCTAAGGGAAATGTGAGCCGCACGGTGGCTATCACGCTCGGCGCGGACATCGATATGAGCGGCATCTATGCTTATCCCGGCATCGGAACTTCTGATTATCCTTATGCCGGAGTGTTCGAAGGCAACGGTCACCGCATACTCAATCTTACTGTAGAGAATGGTCTGGAGGGCAACAAAGGACTCTTCGGCGTCGTGAACGGAGGCGCAAAGATAAGAAACGTTGTTATGGATGCGTCGTGCTATATCTATGCAAAGGCATGGGCGGCAGGCATTGTCGGGACCGTCGTAAACAAGGGACTTCTTGAGATTTCGGGCTGCGGCAACGAGGCGGATGTCACGGTCACCGGTGCCAACGCGGGAGGAATACTTGGTGTGAACGACCAACAGAAGGCTCTCGTATACATCACCGACTGTTACAACACGGGTGTCATAACGGCTCAGCGTGAGAGTGCCGGACTGTCAGGATGGCTCGGCGACAGGGCTAAAGTGGAAAACTGCTACAACGCCGGTGAGATTGTGCTTGAGTCGCCTGACGCTTCCAACACGTTCGCACGGGGCAACAAGACAGCGTTCGTCAACTGTTACGAGCTCGACGGAAAGCAGGTCGGCGGCGTCACTTCCACTCAGTTGGAGAACGGAGAACTGTGCTATCTGCTCAACGGAAGGCAGAGTGAGGACGCCGTTTTCTTCCAGACTCTCGGTGAGGACGCCCATCCGGTGCTCGACAAGACGCACAAGGTGGTGTTCTTCGACGGCAAGGAATATGTCAACGAACCCGTCACTGACGCCATAGACAGCGTCAAGGACACTGTCGGAGCTGATGTGGAAAGCATCTGGACGCTCTCTGGCGTCAGGTCGCAGACACTCCGGAAAGGCGTGAATGTGGTGAGGATGACCGACGGAACGGTACGTAAGATACTTGTGAAATAAATGTCCTATTTTCGCTCCGGCATGATTTGAGACATGCCGGAGCGGCAAACCATGCCGCGAGACGGTGTCAGTGATGCGAATAAAATCTGTGCCTTGAAAATTCACAATGTGTTTTTTATAGTATACATTATATTATATATAAAGGAGATATGAAGAAGATTTTATTGTTACTGTATTTTGTCTGTCTTGCCATTGCGGCAGGAGCGCAGGACAACTATGAGCCCAAGGCTGACCCGAAGGCTGTGGTAGAGTCGGGCTGCGCGCGCTTCACGGTGCTCACACCGCAGATGATACGTATCCAGTACAGCAAGGAACGGAAGTTTGAAGACCGTGCCACATTCGCTGTTGTCAACCGTCGTCTGCCCGTGCCTTCGTACAGCAAGCGTGAGGACGACACCTTTCTGTACATCAGCACGGACGCTCTCGAACTGCGATACCGCAAGAACGCGGAGATAAACGCTGCCGACAAGAACCCCGACGCGCTCTCAATCACGTTCAAACTGAACGGCAGAAAGGTGGTGTGGTATCCCGGAAAGGACGACGCACTCAACCTTAAAGGCACTACGAGGACACTTGACGGATGCATAGGAGACTCAAAACGACCCGAGCTCGAGAACGGTCTGCTCTCGCGCGCAGGATGGTCTGTCATCGACGAATCGTACTCCGCGCACAGAGGCGACGGCAGCCGTACGTTCGCGTTCGACGGTAATGTGAACGGAATGCCGTGGGTCGCGCCCCTCGTGGACAAGACGGCTGTGGACTGGTATTTCCTCGGTTACGGTCATGAATACAGGAAAGCGTTGCACGACTACACCCTTATCGGCGGGAAACAACCAATGCCGCCGCTCTTCGTTCTCGGATACTGGTACAGCAAGTATCAGCGTTACTCGCAACAGGACTTCGTGGATATCGTCACAGACATAAAGAAAAACCACATTCCTATAGATGTTATGATTCTGGATATGGACTGGCATACGGAGGGCTGGACAGGCTGGACATGGAACAAGGAACTTATTCCCGACCCGCAGGGACTGCTCAGATGGATGCACGGACAGGGACTGAAGGTGTCGATGAACCTGCATCCTGCCGACGGAGTGGACAGCGATGAGGAGAACTTCAGCCTCCTCGCGAAGGACATGGGCATGGATCCGGCGACCGCAAAGGTTGTGCCATGGCAGCTGGAGAATCCTCTTTTCTACAAGAACATGTTCAAGGACATCATACACCACAGGGAGAAGGACGGGGTGGACTTCTGGTGGCTGGACTGGCAGCAGAACCTTACCAACCCGCGCATGGACGGACTCAGCGAGACGTTCTGGTGCAACCACGTGTTCTACAACGACATGAGGATAACCCATCCCGAACTCCGTCCGCTCATATTCCACCGTTGGGGAGGACTCGGAAGCCACCGTTATCCTATAGGATTCTCGGGCGACTCGTTCTCCACTTTCCCCACACTCGCCTTCCAGCCGTATTTCACCGCGACTGCGGCAAACGTCTGCTTCGGCTACTGGGGACACGACCTCGGCGGACATCAGCACGGCAACAACGATCCGGAGCTGTATCTCAGGTGGATGCAGTACGGCGTGTTCTCACCGCTGTTCAGGACTCACGCCACTAACGACCCTAAGATAGAGATGCGCATATGGAAGTATCCCAACTTCAAGGATCTGCTCCAGACGGTCAAGCTGAGATACGAGCTGATGCCTTACATATACACTGCCGCGCGCCAGGCTTACGACACCGGTGTGTCGATATGCCGTCCGCTGTATTATGACCATCCCGAGGAGAACAACGCATACCGCTATGAGGACGAGTACATGTTCGGTGACGACATTCTCGTCGCGCCTGTTCTGACTGCTGGGAAAAACGGGAAGACCGACCGGAAGATATGGCTTCCTGAAGGCAAATGGTTTGACGTGTGCCGCAACAAGGTGGTTGAGGGCGACAGGGAGTTTACCGACTCCTACACACAGACCGAGATTCCGTATTTCTATAAAGCCGGAAGCGTAATCGTGAACTACGAGAACGTGATGAACCTTAACAGTCGTCCGGACCGCATAATACTTAAAGTCGTGCCCGGAGCGGACGGTTCGTCCACGCTGTATGAGGACGAGAACAACACCGAAGGATACAAGTCGGGACTGTTCACCAACACAAGATTCGACCAGAAACGCACCTCCGGAAGCATAACGCTTACCATCAACGCGCGTGAGGGGTCGTTCCCGGGAATGCCGGAGAAACGCGACTACACCGTCAGACTGCTCGCCGCTTCCGCTCCCAAGGCTGTTAGCCTTGACGGAAAGAGGCTCGACGGCTCGAAGTGGACGTACGACAAGGCTACGCGCACTGTGAACATAAACCTCACGGGCATACCATGCGACAGGAAGACGGTGGTGAAGGTGAGTGTCGGAAAATAAGCCGTGACGTGAAGAAACAATGAACTGTAAAACAAAAAACAGAAGGAAATGAGACATTTAAGCATCATATTCATATTGTCTATACTGTTCGGACACACAGTCAAGGCGCAGACTTATCAGAGCCTGTGGATAACAGGAAGCGCGGTGCCGGAGGGAACCCGCATGCTGCAGAAGACTCCTGACGGCGACTTCAGGTTCGCCGGCGCGCTGAAAGACGGGGAACTCAGAATAATGACGGCGGAGAAGCCGGGTGACGGAACAAAATACATCGCTCCGGCGTATGAGGACTCATATATCGTAAACAAGGGCACAGGAACGGTGCTTACGGCTGATGCCGACAAGGCGTCGTGGGTTGTTCCGTTCGCCGAAGACCGCTACCGCTTCCGTGTCAGCGCCGACGGCAAGATGCTCACGGGCGAGCTTTTCGTGCCGTGGGAGGAGGCTTACGTGGGCGGCGGAGCCACTGCCGCCGGATGGGACGCCTTCAAGGTGGAGCCGATGACGCAGAGTCCGGACAACGAGATGGTGTGGACGTGGACGGGCGAGCTGCGTACCCATAATGACGTGGAAGAGCCGTCGAGCTTCAAGATAATGGGTCTGAGAAACTGGGGGATGAAGGAGATTCATCCGTTCGCGCAGGGAGAAGACCCTCTCGGCACCCGTCTGGTGAGGACAAACGGCAAGGACACCAAATGGACAATAAGCAAGGAAGGGACATACCGCATCACTGTGGATGTGTTCAACGAAACATTCAAGGCAGAACTGATCTCTCGATAACATGAATAAAAAATGCCGCCTGTCCGTAGCTGTCGCGCATAATGGCATATGACGATGCCTGCGACGATTGCCCGGAGGGCGACATCCACAAAGGTATTCAATATTCTGAAACCATAGAAACACGATGTCCGTCATTGGTTGTGACAACCGGTGACGGTCTTTTTTGTGCTCTGCCTCTATGTCTTTAACACGAATGTGTCACCATTCCTTATCCTTGTGACGTGCTGTCAGTCCTGCTTCTCTTCCTCAGCCTTTTCCATTTCCACGTCCTTCACCTTCCTGAACAGGTCGGAAGCAAACACAAGGTCGTTGAGCTTCTCGTTTGTTGAAGCCATCACGTCGTCCTTTGTGCCCTGCCATTCCTTGTTGCCCTGATATATGAAGATGATGTTCTCGCCTATTCCCATCACGGAGTTCATGTCGTGAGTGTTGATGATTGTCGTGATGTTGAAGTCTTTGGTGATGCCGCTCAGCAGCGAGTCTATCACGAGAGACGTGCGCGGGTCGAGTCCGGAATTGGGCTCGTCGCAGAACAGATACTTAGGGTTGAGCACTATCGCCCGTGCTATCGCCACGCGCTTCTGCATTCCTCCCGATATCTCTCCGGGATATTTGTTCTGTGCGTCGGCGAGGTTCACGCGGTCGAGACATTCCTGTGCGCGTCTCACTCTCTCGCGGTAGTTCATCGTAGAGAACATGTCGAGCGGGAACATGACGTTCTCCAGCACTGTGAGAGAGTCGAAGAGGGCTGCGCTCTGGAATATCATTCCCATCTCGCGGCGCATGCTCACGCGCTCCTCTTTGCTCAGAGCCACGAAGTCGCGGCGGTCGTACAGCACACTCCCGCTTGTGGGTGTGAGCAGTCCGACGAGACATTTCATCAGTACCGTCTTGCCGCTTCCGCTCTGTCCTATGATGAGGTTTGTCTTTCCGTCATCAAACACCGCGTTTATGTCTTTCAGCACTTCCTTACCGTCGAACGATTTATATAGATGCTGTATTTCAATCATTTTCCTTTTCAGTTATAGTTATGTTGTCTTGCGTCATGCCCCGTAATGTTCCTGTGAGAAGTCCCCCGCAGTGCCTGCTCATGACAGCAGCTGTGTGAGGAACACGTCGGAGAAGAGGATGAGCACGCTCGAGCTCACCACCGCGTCGGTGCTTGCCTTTCCCACTTCCACCGATCCTCCCTCCACCGTATAGCCGAAGAAGGACGACACGCTCGATATGATGAACGCGAAGAAAAGACTTTTTATGATGCTCATCCACACAAACCACGGGTTGAAAGCATGCTGAAGCCCGAGCGTGAGGTCGTCGGGCGGCAGTATGTGACCGATGTATGCGGTGCCGTAAGCGCCCAGAATGCCGGTGGCGGAAGAGAATATCACGAGGAACGGCATGATGGTCACGAGGGCGAGAATCTTAGGCATGATGAGATAGTTAGCCGAGTTCACGCCCATTATCTCGAGCGCGTCAATCTGCTGTGTCACACGCATGGTGCCGAGCTCTGACGCGATGTTCGAGCCCACCTTGCCAGCAAGGATGAGACACATTATAGACGAGGAGAACTCGAGGAGCAGTATCTCGCGCGTGGTGTAGCCCGAGACCCACCTCGGCATCCACGGGCTCTGGATGTTGAGCTTCATCTGTATGCATATCACCGCTCCTATGAAGAACGATATGAGCAGCACGATGCCGATGGAGTTCACGCCCAGCGACGACATCTCCTTGACGTACTGCTTGAGAAACATGCGCATGCGCTCAGGGCGGGCGAACGACCGTCCCATGAGCATCAGGTAGCGTCCGAGTGTTGTCAGATATTTTGTAATCAACATATTGTGCTTTTTTGATATGTCTGTGACTGTACGCCTGCAAAAGTAGTAATAAAAGATTAAAAACTGCCAAAAGCTTTGAAGTTTTATGTTTATTTCATACTGGGACATCCGGAGCTGTGCCTGTGTGTGCCGGAAAAGGCGAGGCGGAGGCGTATAAATGAAAATATAAAAAAACGGAAAAAGCGGAGGCGGAATGTTAAATATCCGTCGCGCTTGTAGCGAAAACAGCGCGTCAGAACGTGCGGACGGGCTTTCAGTACGGAATATCGCGTAATTTCGGGTTTTGCGTAATGCGTTGATATACATCCGCTTGCGCTCTTCCGCACCGTCGCCCCGTCTTGACGGTTTTGCGGAAAAGCCCGTTCCGCCTTGCGATATGGGCTTTTCGGGCAGGCGGAACGGGCTTTCCTGCACGCCGGAAGAGGCTTTTCCGCATGACAGGAAAGCCTCTTCTGCGGTCGGACGGGTGTGACGACGGCTTGCCACCGGTGCGGAAGAGGCTCTTCCGGAGCGTTTCATTGCGTGACGGCTATGCGGATTGTGAAAAACGGTATGTTAAATTTGAATCCTCTAAAGTGAACGTATGTTAACGTTCCGCGGATTCCGGCACGCCGCTTCTCCGCAGTGCAGGCTTCCGCGCCAGTCTGTGTCGCTCGTTCAGGACATGCGCCGCCGTGCGCGGACAGTGCCTTTCCGCCGCCGTGTGAAAAAGCCTGAAACACAGTTTGCACGGAAAAATAAAAACATATAACTTTGTAACCGATATAATAAAGCATATGAACGGAACAGACAACAATGCCGGTGCCGCCGCCACACACAGTATGGTGCTGCGCACTGAAGGACTCGTGAAACGCTACGGCAAGCGCACAGTAGTGAACGATGTGTCGATAAACGTGAGGCAGGGAGAGATTGTGGGACTGCTCGGACCCAACGGAGCCGGAAAGACGACATCATTCTATATGACCACCGGACTCATCGTGCCGAACGCCGGACACATCTATCTCGACGATAAGGACATAACAGACTATCCCGTCTATAAGCGTGCCCGCGCGGGTGTGGGATACCTTCCTCAGGAGGCGAGCGTGTTCAGAAAGATGAGCGTGGAGGACAATATCCTCTCCGTGCTCGAGATGACCGGACAGCCGAGGGCGCGTCAGCTGGAGAAGCTCGAGAGCCTTATCAGTGAGTTCCGGCTCAATAAGGTGCGCAAGAACAAGGGCGACCAGCTGTCAGGAGGAGAGCGTCGCCGCACGGAGATAGCGCGCTGTCTTGCCATCGACCCTAAGTTCATAATGCTCGACGAGCCTTTCGCCGGTGTCGACCCCATTGCCGTCGAGGACATACAGCACATAGTGTGGCGTCTGAAATACCGCAACATCGGCATCCTGATAACCGACCATAACGTGCACGAGACGCTCAACATCACCGACCGCGCCTATCTTCTCTTCGAAGGCAAGATACTCTTTCAGGGCGCGCCCGAGGAGCTGGCGGCAAACAAGGTGGTGCGCGAGAAGTATCTGAGCAACAGTTTCGAGCTGAAGAAAAAGAACTTCCAGCTCATCGACGAGGAGCGCAGGGCAAGGGAGAACGCCGCGCAGAACATCGGATGACAATACGTACGGACTTATGAAATACATGTTTCTCTCAGACATCCACGGCTCGATAGGCAGTCTGCGGCGTGCACTCGACTTCTACACCGATGCCCGCTGCGACATGCTCCTGCTGCTCGGCGACATAATAAACTACGGTCCCCGCAACCGCATTCCCGACGACATAGACCCCGCAGCGGTGGCTGCGAGGCTCAACTCCATGCGCGATGACATCGTGGCAGTGAGGGGAAACTGCGACTCGGAGGTAGACCAGATGCTGCTGAAGTTTCCCATCATGGCAGACTATGCCGTAGTGACGGACGGCGGCAGACGCATATTCATCACCCACGGACACATATATAATGAGGACAATATGCCTGTCTTGCGCAACGGTGTGTTTGTCTACGGACACACACATCTGTGGAAACTCGCTCGCCGCGAAGGCTGTGTGGTGTGCAACACCGGCTCTGTCACCTTCCCGAAGGAAGGACGCGAACCCACGTTCGCCCTTTACGACGACGGGGTGATGAGCGTGCGCAGGCTCGACGGAAGCGTCGTGGAGCAGCTCACCCTATGACACGCTCCGCCCGCACGGACTGTCATGCCCTCCGGAGGAGACGGTCCTGACGTCCTGACAACCGCCGCCGCCATGCCGCAGGGAGGCTTGCTGCGGTGGCTCCGACAAGTGGTAAAATTTCAAAAATTTCATTCTTATGTTAGGTTATTACATTAATAATGAGTAATTTTGCACTTTCAAAACGAATAATAAACAGTAAATAAATATAAGAAAACCAAATCAGAAATGAATATTTTATTTGAGAATCCCGACAAAGTAAACGGTCTCATGACCGTCACTGTCGAAGAAGCAGATTTCAAGGACGATGTAGAGAAGACTTTGAAAGACTACCGTAAGAAAGCGAACTTCCCGGGCTTCCGTCCGGGTATGGTGCCGATGGGACTTATTAAAAAGCAGTTCGGCGCATCTGTGAAGATGGACACTCTTAACAAGTTCGTGGGAGAGAAGATTTATACTTATATAAAGGACAACAAGATACAGATGCTCGGAGAGCCTCTTCCTTCTGAAAAGCAGGAGCCGGTGGACATAGAGAAGGACGGACCGTACACTTTCATGTTCGACATAGCTGTGGCTCCTGAGTTCAAGATAGAGCTCAACGGCGACACCAAGCTCGCTTACTACAACATCAAGGCGGACGACAAGCTCATCGACCAGCAGGTGGATATGTTCGCAAGTCAGCTGGGAAGCTATGAGAAGGCAGACTCTTACGACGGCGAGCAGCGCGACATGCTGAAGGGTGACCTGCGTGAGCTGGACGCCGACGGCAACACAAAGGAAGGCGGAATAACGGTGGACGGAGCCGTGATGATGCCCGAATATATTAAGGTGGAAGACCAGAAGAAGCTGTTCGACAACGCAAAACCGGGCGACATCATCGCCTTCAACCCGCGCAAGGCTTATCCGGACAACGACGCCGAGGTGGCAAGCCTGCTCAAGATAGACCGCGAGGCTGTGAAGTCGATGGATTCCGATTTCAGCTATCAGGTGATAGAGATAAGCCGCTTCAAGAAGGCTGAGGTGAACCAGGAGATGTTCGACCACGTGTTCGGCAAGGACGCAGTGAAGAGCGAGGAAGAGTTCCGCGCCAGGATAGCCGAGGGTCTCAAGCCGCAGCTTCAGGCAAACAGCGACTACAAGTTCCTCATCGACGTGCGCAAGTATGCCGAGGACGCTGTGGGCGAACTCACATTCCCCGACGCTCTCCTCAAACGTGTGATGCTCCTCAACAATAAGGACAAAGGCGAGGAATATGTCGAGAAGAACTACGACGAGAGCATCAGGCAGCTCAAATGGCACCTTATAAAGGAGCAGCTCGTGGCTGCTAACAACATCAAGGTGGAGGATGCCGACGTGAAGGCAGCCGCAAAGGAGGCTGCGCGTATGCAGTTCGCACAGTATGGCATGAACAATGTGCCTGACGAATATCTCGACAACTATGCCGGCGAGATGCTGAAGAAGCGCGACAGCGCGGCTGGTTTCGTCGACAGCGCGGTTGAGAACAAGCTTGTGCAGGCGCTCAAGGGCGTTGTCACTCTCGACGAGAAGACAGTCACCCTCGATGAATTCAACGAGCTGATGAAATAAATAAATTTGAAAAAAAACTTCTTTTTTAAGAGGTTGTCGACTTTTTTTGCTATCTTTGTGTAAGATATATTGCGGAAAAGAGTCGGCAACCTCTTTCTCTGTATATTTGTTAACGGTTATTTTGAATGTAATAAATATATTATTGTCATTAGTATGAACGATTTTAGAAAATATGCCACCCGTCATCTCGGAATGAACGGCATGACCCTCGACGAGGTGTTGAGGGCGCAGTCGGGATATCTCAATCCGTATATTCTTGAGGAAAGACAGCTCAACGTGACGCAGCTCGACGTCTTCTCAAGACTCATGGCGGACAGAATAATATTCCTCGGAACGGAAATCAACGACTATACAGCCAACGTGCTGCAGGCGCAGCTCCTTTACCTCGACTCGGTTGACAGCTCGATGGATATAAACATCTACATCAACTCTCCGGGCGGAAGTGTCACTGCAGGTCTGGGCATTTACGACACCATGCAGTTTGTTGAGAGCGACGTGGCGACAATGTGTACGGGCATGGCGGCGTCGATGGCGGCGGTCCTACTCGTAGCCGGCAAGGAAGGCAAACGCACGGCTCTCACCCACAGCCGCGTGATGATACACCAGCCTTTGGGCGGTGTGCAGGGACAGGCGTCCGACATCGAGATTGAGGCGCGTGAGATACAGAAGTTCAAGAAAGAGCTCTACACCATCATCTCCGAACACTCCCACACTCCTTTCGAGAAGGTATGGCGGGACAGCGACCGCAACTACTGGATGACAGCTGCCGAAGCCAAGGAGTACGGAATGATTGACGCGGTGATGAAACGCAAGAGTTCCGCCGACAAATAAACGGTATGCGGGCGGCTGGCAGCCGCACCCGCGCACACCGTGAACCATAACAACAATACATATATATAAAGACATAGAGACACATAATGCCCAAGAAAACATGCAGCTTCTGCGGTAGAGGCGAGAAGGATGTCAGACTGCTGATAACCGGTCTTAACGGTTTCATATGTGAGGATTGCGCCGTATCGGCATACCAGATAGTGGAGTCTACGGGACTCCTCGACAAAAAAGACGCTCCTGACGGTGCCGCGGACAAGTTCAAGATAAAGAAAGTGCCGAAGCCGAAGGAGATAAAGGAGTTCCTCGACCAGTACATCATAGGTCAGGACGAAGCCAAACGCTATCTCTCGGTTGCCGTATACAATCACTACAAAAGGCTTCAGCAGCCGAAGGACGACGGCGGAGTGGAGATAGAAAAGAGCAACATCATAATGGTGGGAAGCACCGGAACGGGGAAGACTCTCATGGCGCGCACCATAGCAAAGCTGCTCGATGTGCCCTTCACCATTGTCGACGCGACGGTCTTCACTGAGGCTGGCTATGTGGGAGAGGATGTTGAGAGCATCCTGAGCAGGCTTCTTCAGGTGGCTGACTACGACCTTGCGGCGGCGGAGCGAGGCATCGTCTTCATCGACGAGATAGACAAGATAGCGCGCAAGAGCGACAATCCGAGCATCACGCGCGACGTAAGCGGAGAGGGCGTGCAGCAGGGACTGCTCAAACTCCTTGAGGGAACAATGGTGAACGTGCCGCCAAAGGGCGGACGCAAACATCCCGACCAGGACTACATACACGTCGACACGCACAACATACTCTTCATCTGCGGTGGCGCGTTCGACGGCATAGAACGCAAGATAGCGCAGAGGATGAACACCGGAATGGTGGGATTCAACACCGTGCGTAACGCACACAGGATAGACAAGGAGAACATAATGAAATACATTCTTCCGCAAGACCTCAAGTCGTTCGGGCTCATACCGGAGATCATCGGCCGCCTGCCGGTGCTCACATACCTTGACCCGCTCGACCGCGCCGCGCTTCGCCGGATACTCGTCGAGCCGAAGAACTCCATCGTGAAGCAGTATTGCAAGCTGTTTGAGATGGACGGCATAAAGCTCCACTTCACCGAGGAGGCTCTCGACTTCATCGTGGACAAGGCTGTGGAATACAAGCTTGGTGCGCGCGGACTGCGCTCCATTGTGGAGTCGGTCATGACCGACGCCATGTTCGAGGTGCCCTCCAAGCGCGTGAAAACGTTTGAGGTGACTCTTGACTATGCCAGGAGCCAGCTTGACAAATCGCATCTGCGCGGACCGGTCGTAGCCTGAACCGGATTGCCGCGCATGATGACCGTCTGTTGCTTAGAGCTATGCACGACAGCTCTCAACCTTTCATTCTAAATAAACTCTATGACATATAAAGGAAATCTTAATAAGGAACTGAAACGCTATTTCGGCTTCGACAAGTTCAAGGGAGACCAGGAATCCATCATACGTAACCTGCTCGACGGCAACGACACGTTCGTGCTCATGCCCACGGGTGGCGGAAAGAGCCTGTGCTATCAGCTCCCGTCGCTCATCATGGAGGGCACGGCTATCGTCGTGTCGCCGCTCATCGCGTTGATGAAAAACCAGGTGGACGTGGTCAACGGACTCAGTGAGGAGAGCGGAGTGGCGCACTATCTTAACTCGTCGCTCAACAAGGCGGCGTTGCAGCAGGTGGTGGACGACGTGCACAGCGGCAGGACCAAGCTGCTCTACGTGGCTCCGGAGTCGCTGAACAAAGAGGACAACATAGAGTTTTTCAGGTCGATGAAGATTTCTTTCTACGCCATAGACGAGGCTCACTGCATATCGGAGTGGGGACACGACTTCCGTCCCGAATACCGCAACATACGCCCCACAATATCCAAGATAGGCTCGGCTCCGGTTATCGCGCTTACCGCCACCGCCACCGACAAGGTGAGGACAGACATAAAGAAAAGCCTCGGCATAACGGACGCGCGCGAGTTCAGGAGCTCGTTCAACCGTCCCAACCTCTATTACGAGGTAAGGCAGAAGACCAAGGACATAGACAGACAGATAATAAAATTCATAAAACACAACGCCGGGAAGAGCGGTATCGTGTATTGCATATCGCGGAAGAAGGTGGAGGAACTGGCTGCCGTGCTTCAGGCAAACGAGATAAAGGCGGCTCCTTATCATGCCGGTCTCGACTCGGCGACACGCTCTCAGACACAGGACGACTTCCTTATGGAGCGCATTGACGTCATTGTCGCGACCATAGCCTTCGGTATGGGCATCGACAAACCGGACGTGCGGTTCGTCATACACTACGACATACCGAAAAGCCTCGAGGGATATTATCAGGAGACGGGACGCGCCGGACGCGACGGTGGAGAGGGACTGTGCATAGCCTTCTATGCCTACCAGGACCTGCAGAAGCTTGAGAAGTTCATGGAGGGAAAGCCTGTGGCTGAACAGGACATAGGACGCCAGCTGCTACAGGAGACCGCCGCCTATGCCGAATCGTCGGTATGCCGCCGCAAACTGCTGCTGCACTACTTCGGCGAGGAGTACAAGGAGGACAACTGCGGCAACTGCGACAACTGCCTGCATCCTAAGGAGCGGCGCGAGGGGAAGGAGGCTCTGCTCATCGTGCTCAAGTCTGTCGTAGCCATGAAGGAACCGTTCCAGCAGGCATATATCACAGACTTCGTGAAGGGAAGAGCCACCGACGAGATTGTGTCACACAAGCACGACAGGCTGGAAGAGTTCGGTTCAGGCGAGGACGAAGACCCGAAGATATGGAACGCGGTGATACGTCAGGCACTCATCGCGGGCTATCTCGAAAAGGAGGTGGAGAACTACGGCTCGCTGCGCATAACGGCAGAGGGACGCAAGTTCATAAAGAATCCGGTATCGTTCATGATTGTAGAGGACAACGACTTCAACGAGAACTACGACGAGGAAGGCGGTGACCGTACCGGAGCCGCGCTCGATCCGGAGCTGTATGTCATGCTTAAGGACCTGCGCAAGAAGGTGGCTAAGAAGATGGGACTGCCCGGATATGTCATTTTCCAGGACGTGTCGCTCGAGCAGATGGCAACGATGTATCCCGTCACCATAGAGGAACTGCAGAACATACAGGGCGTGGGCATAGGCAAGGCGAAGCGTTACGGGCGCGAGTTCTGTGAGCTCATAAAGCGTCATTGTGAGGAGAACGAGATAGAAAGACCCGAGGAACTGCGCGTGAGGACGGTGGCTAAGAAGTCCATTCTCAAGGTGAAGATAATACAGAGCATTGACCGCAAGATACCTCTTGACGACATCGCGTCGACCCAGGGGCTCGATTTCGATGAGCTGCTCGACGAGATTGAGGCTATCGTATACAGCGGTACGAAGCTCAACATAGACTATTTCCTCGACGATGTGATGGACGCCGACCACATAGATGAGATATACGAGTATTTCCGGGAAAGCGAGACCGACGACATTGAGACTGCGCTCGAGGAGCTCGGTGACGACAGCACGGAGACCGACATACGCCTCGTGCGGATAAAGTTCATGTCGGAGATGGGCAACTGACGGTTGGGTGAGCCGTGTCCGGAAGGGTTGTGTACAGTCGGATTGTGTATGTGTGAACGATTGTTAATTGTGTTAATCGCGTACCGCCCAACCCGTCATGGCTGCCCGTTTTCTGAAAAATAATGTCTTTGCCTGCAAATATCGTGAAAATGAATGTGCAAAGCCAATGGCTTGAATCATAAGGCATTGGATGTTCGGACGCCTTGTGTGTGCATCAGGAAAGCCTCGTTCATGGAGACAAACATGCCAGCGCTGGGCGCAGAAATGCCAAAAAACGCCGTCGGAAAACACTCTTCTGTTATGCGGAACGGTGCTTTCGGAACGATGGAAAAGCCTTTTCCGCACGGTGATAAAGCCTCTTCCGCACGGCGGAGTGGCGAAGATGATGCCAGGAGACGGTGTTACGGCGTGCCTGACGTAGCTGTTTCGCTCTATTTCGTAAATGTTAATTGTCAAAATAAAATCAAGCTTTCATCCCTTCTTATTGTCCCGTCAGCCGTGCCATGCCGCGCCCTCCTTGTCATGCCATGCCGCATGCCGTCAGGCGCGTGTCGTCTTACACTGCCTTACACCGCTGTCATTGCGCCTGTCGGCGGGTTCATTCGGATAAATAGTGTTAACGTGCGAGCGAAAAGGTTGTGCGGTTATCTATAATGTGAAAAAATTGTGCTAAATTTGCACGCAATAAATTTTCAATGTATTATATGTCATCATTTGTTGCAGATAAAATTGTAATGGACGGTCTGACTTTCGATGACGTCCTTCTTATTCCGGCTTATTCAGAGGTTTTACCGAAGACGGTGGATTTGAAAACCAGTTTCTCACGTAACATACGGCTCAACGTTCCGTTTGTCACAGCAGCCATGGACACTGTGACGGAGTCGGCAATGGCGATAGCCATAGCGCGCGAGGGCGGTATCGGCGTGATACATAAGAACATGTCGATAGACGAACAGGCACGTCAGGTAGCCATCGTGAAGCGCGCCGAGAACGGTATGATCTACGACCCTGTCACCATCCGCTGCGGACGCACGGTGAAGGACGCGCTCGACATAATGGCGGAGTACCACATCGGAGGAATACCTGTGGTGGATGAGGAAAAGCATCTTGTGGGCATCGTGACAAACCGTGACCTGCGCTTCGAACGCCATCTCGACAAGCTCATCGACGACGTGATGACAACCGAGAATCTTGTTACCACACATCTGCAGACCGACCTCAGTGCCGCAGCGCAGATTCTTCAGGAAAACAAGATTGAGAAACTGCCTGTGGTGGACAAGGACAACCGTCTGGTGGGACTCATCACATACAAGGACATAACAAAGGCCAAGGACAAGCCTATGGCATGCAAGGACGACAAGGGACGCCTGCGCGTGGCAGCCGGAGTGGGCGTCACGGCAGATACGCTCGACCGCATGCAGGCTCTTGTGGAGGCTGGCGCCGACGCCATCGTGATAGACACCGCACACGGACACTCAAAATATGTGATAGAGAAACTTGTAGAGGCGAAGGCTTCATTCCCCGGTGTGGACATCGTGGTGGGCAATGTAGCCACTGGAGCCGCCGCGAAGATGCTGGCAGACAACGGTGCCGACGCGGTGAAGGTGGGCATCGGTCCGGGCTCCATCTGCACCACTCGTGTGGTGGCAGGAGTGGGAGTGCCGCAGCTGAGTGCCATATACGACGTCTACACAGCACTTAAGGGCACGGGCGTCCCTCTCATCGCCGACGGCGGACTGCGCTACTCGGGCGATGTGGTGAAGGCTATAGCGGCAGGCGGAACATGCGTGATGATTGGCTCGCTCGTTGCCGGAACAGAGGAGAGTCCGGGCGACACTATCATCTTCAACGGCCGTAAGTTCAAGAGCTATCGCGGCATGGGATCGCTCGAGGCTATGGAGAACGGCTCGAAGGACCGCTACTTCCAGGCGGGCACGAAGGACGTGAAGAAGCTCGTGCCGGAGGGAATAGCCGGACGTGTGCCCTACAAAGGCACCGTGCAGGAGGTGATATACCAGCTCGTGGGCGGCTTGCGCTCAGGCATGGGCTACTGTGGAGCGCACAGCATAGACGAACTGCACAACGCACGTTTCACACGCATCACCAACGCCGGAGTGCAGGAGAGCCATCCTCACGACATCATGATTACGAGCGAGGCTCCCAACTATTCGCGTCCAGAATAAACCGAAGGAACGGATGGCATTAAGAACAAACAACTGGAGAATGATGAGATTCAGCATGCTGATGCTTGCGGCGCTTCTTTCCGGAAGCGTCGCAAACGCCCAGAACGACCCGGTGGTGATGACCATAAACGGACAGCCGGTGACACGTTCGGAGTTTGAATATTCATACAACAAGAACAATTCGGAAACCGTGGTCGACAAGAAGAGCGTGGACGAATATGCCGAACTGTTCATTAACTACAAACTGAAGGTGCAGGCAGCCATAGACGCAGGCATCGACACAACCAAGAATTTCAGGTCGGAGTTCCTGCTTTACCGCAACCAGCAGATACGTCCGTCGTTCATCAGCGACGCCGACATAGAGAAGGAGGCGTGGAACGTGTATAAGGCAACGCAGACCCGCGTTGACTCCTTGGGAGGACTTGTGAAGCCCGCCCACATTCTCGTCGGACTGAGACAGAACGCTCCTGCCGGCGCGCAGGAAAAAGCCAAGGAACGCATCGACTCGATATACAACGCCCTCAAGGGAGGCGCCGACTTCGCCTCGCTGGCGCGCAAGTGCTCAGACGACCACCGCTCGGCAGTGAATGGAGGACGCCTGCCATGGCTGCAGAAGGGACAGACGCTGAAGGAGTTTGAGGACGTGGTGTATTCGCTGAAGAAGGGCGAGATGAGCAAACCGTTCCTCTCTCCGGCAGGATATCACATCGTGCTGCTTGAGGACAAGGGCATGTTCTTCCCCTACGACTCGGTGCATGCCGACATACTGCGGTTCATCGACCAGCGCGGAGTGCGCGAGCGCATCATCACACAGAACATCGACTCCATAGCAAAGGCGTCGGTGCCGCCCGTCACTCCCGACGAACTTCTCGACCGCAGGGCGGCGGAGATGGAGGCGGCAGACCCTGACCTGAAGAATCTCATACGCGAGTATCACGACGGACTGCTTCTTTATGAGATAAGCAACCGCACCGTATGGGAGAAGGCGGCTGCTGACGAGAAAGGACTGGAACGCTGGTTCAAGAAGAACAAGAAGAAATACCGTTGGGACGAACCGCGCTACAAGGGCATCGCATATTTCGTGAAAGACGCTTCGGACATCGACGCCGTGAAGGACGCTATAAAGAAGGTGGACTTCAAAAACTGGGCTGACACGCTGCGGCGGACGTTCAACGACAGCATCATACGTGTGAGGGTGGTTAAGGGAATCTTCAAGAAAGGAGACAACGCTCTTGTGGACAAGATGGTGTTCAAGGCTGACACGACCGTCACCCCGCCCTCCGAGTATCCCATACCAGCCGTATACGGCAAGCGTCTGAAGTCGCCGAAGTCGTATGAGGACGTGCGCGAGCTCGTGGTGGCAGACTATCAGGAGCAGCTCGAGAAACAGTGGGTTGCGGAACTGAGACGCAAATATGCCGTGACCGTGAACAAGGATGTGCTCGCCACAGTCAACAGACACTGACACGTGGCGTTGCCGATATATTAAACAAAAAGAATGAAATGAGAAAACTGACTAACATCTATACCGGCGTGCTGGCAGCGGTGTTTCTGTCCGGCGTGAGCGTCACGGCAGGAACGGTAGCGCGCGACGATGCCGGAAACGACTCCGTGGCGGCTGCCCGGAACGTGGAGATACCGGAGAGCAGCATAGCCGATGAGGTGATATGGATAGTGGGCGACGAACCCATTCTGAAGTCTGATGTGGAGATGATGCGTCTTCAGGGAGAGGCGGAAGGTATGAAGTGGCACGGCAATCCCGACTGCGCCATACCCGAGCAGCTCGCCGTGCAGAAACTGTTCCTGCATCAGGCTGAGCTCGACTCCATAGAAGTGTCGGAGTCGGACGTGGCAAGGGAAGTCGAGGCACAGATAAACCGGTGGATTCAGTTTGCCGGCTCGCGCGAGAAACTGGAGGAATACCGCAAGGCGACCATCGCCCAGATGCGTCAGGAACTGCACGACGAGTTCAAGAACAGCCTGCGTATCAACCAGATGAAAAAGGAGCTTGTGAAGGACATCGCCGTCACTCCTGCCGACGTGCGCCGCTATTTCCGCGACCTGCCTGCCGACAGCCTGCCTCTCGTGCCGACCGAGGTTGAGGTGGAAATCATCACCAAGCAGCCGAAAATAGAGCAGGCGGAGATAAACCGCGTGAAGGATGACCTGCGCTCTTACACGGAACGTGTGATGAGCGGGGAGACAACTTTCGCCACACTGGCACGCCTCTATTCTGAGGATGAGGGTTCCGCTCGGCAGGGCGGTGAGATGGATTACATCGGACGCGGATATCTCGACCCGGCGTTCGCCAACGTTGCGTTCAACCTCACCGACCCCAAGAAGGTGTCGAAGATAGTTGAGTCAGAATACGGTTTTCACATCATACAGCTCATCGACAAGCGCGGCGACAAGATAAAGGTGCGCCACATCCTGCGCAAGCCGAAGGTGTCGGAGGCTGCCTTGAAGGAGATGACCCATAAGCTCGACTCGCTTGCCGGAGAGATACGCGGAGGCAAATACACCTTCGAGCAGGCTGCCACTTTCGTTTCCGACGACAAGGATACGCGCAACAACAACGGCGTGATGTCTTACATATCTATTGAGGGACGCACCTCACGTTTCCGTATGCAGGACCTTCCCACGGAGGTGGCGCGCGAGGTGGAGAAACTGAAGGTGGGCGAGATATCGAACGCTTTCGAGATGCTCAACAGCAATGGCAAGACGGTGTGTGCCATCATCAAGCTCAAGAGCCGCACCGAGTCGCACCGTGCGACCATCACCGAAGACTATCAGGTGATGAAGAACGTGGTGTTGCAGAAGGAGCGCGACAAGTTCCTGCATGACTGGGTTGTCGACAAAATAAGTAAAACATACGTCAGGATGAACGACAAATACAAGAACTGCGATTTCGAATACGAAGGTTGGGTCAGATGACGTATAATAATATAAAATTCCTATTTAAGGACGGGCATAGAATCATCTTGTTGTTGGTTCTATGCCTGTTTGGACTTTGTCTCGTGGCATCTTCGGTAGTACCAAGGACAAAGGGGAAGCGTGCCGCAGACGACGAGCGGGTGTATCTCGTGCATGCCGACGAACTGAAATATGACGCCTACGGACTCAATCCGCACGCGCAGATAGCCAAGGGAAAGGTGCATTTCAGACATAAGGGAGCCAATCTGTGGTGCGACAGCGCCTATTTCTTTCAGGAGGACAATGCCATGCAGGCGTTCGGACATGTGAGGTTCAGGCAGGGCGACACCCTCTCGCTCACGTGCGACTATGCCGAATACGACGGCATGGAGCAGATGATGATGGCGAGGCGCAACGTGGTGATGAAGCACCGCGGGCGCACGCTCTACACCGACAGCCTCAATTACGACCGTCTTTACAGCTATGCTTACTTCTTTGAAGGCGGTGAGCTGGTGGACGGCGGAGACAAGCTTGTGGCTGACTGGGGCGAATACAATACTGCCACAAAGCAGGCGGCGTTCTTCTATAATGTGCGTATGCTGAGCGACAAACAGGTCATAACGACCGACTCGCTCTACTTCGACACAGAGCAGTCTGTGGCTCATGTGACAGGTCCTTCGCGCATAACGTCGGACGGAAGCGTCATCAACACCGAGAACGCTTATCTCAACACCGAGACAGACCAGGCGCGCTTCTTCAGCCGCTCCACCATCACCGACAAGGAAAAGACCATCACCGGAGACAGTCTTTATCACAACAGCGAGACGGGAATAAACGAGGGCTTCGGCAATGTGGTGTATACCGACACGCTCAACAAGAACGAGCTGATATGCGACCGCCTGTTCTACAACGAGAAGACGGGATACGGATATGCCACGGAAAACGTCTTGCTGAAGGACTTCTCGCAGAAGCCCGACACGCTTTACATGCATTCTGACTCGCTGAAGATATATACATATAATATTAATACGGACTCTGTCTACCGCAAGGTGCACGGATTCCGCAAGGTGCGTGTATATCGCACGGATGTCCAGGCGGTGTGCGACTCGCTCGTGTTCAATTCTGCTGACTCGTGCCTCACTATGTATCACGACCCGATAGTGTGGAACGCAAACAGGCAGTTGCTCGGAGAGAGAATAGAGGTTTACATGAACGACAGCACCGTAAGGCTCGCGCGGGTCATCGGACAGGCTCTTTCGGTGGAGCTGGTGGATAAGGAGAACCATTACGACCAGGTGTCGTCGCGCGTCATGGACGCCTTTTTCACCGACGGTGCGTTGCGGCGTCTGGTGTCGACGGGCAACGTGAAGTCGGTCTATTACATCTCCGACGACAATGACAGCACCCTTTCCAACCTCAATTATATAGAGACCGACACCATGCGCCTGTTCATGACGGCAGAGCGGAAGCTCGAGAAGATATGGGCTCCGAAGGCTGTCGGCACCATATATCCCATGACGCAGATTCCTCCGGAACGATATAAGCTTCCGGAGTTTGCGTGGTTTGAGGAGATACGTCCGGTTAATCCGGCAGACGTGTTCAACTGGCGCGGAAAGAGTGAGGATGAGAAGCTCAAGATAGTGGAGCGTCAGCAGGCTCCGCTCCAGCGTCTGCGCGGCAGGGGAGGAGGCGGTGAGCGATGAGTCTCTTCCGTAACATCAGACCACGGCGTTTCTCCCACACCTTTATATATATAGACGAGAGGCGGGAGCGTCTGCGCGACATCGAGCGTCGCGCGGCTGAGAGTATGTCGGCTGAAAAGCGCGGAGAGGCGCGTCATGATAAGGACGGTGCACGGCGGGACGGCGCTTTTCACATCATGCGTACGTCAGGACCGTATGCGCGCCATGGTTTCTCCGGACTGGTGATGCTTCTCCTTTTCCTTATTATATTGTTTATTGCGTTAATCAGTTTTATCATAAATTTCTGATATGAGTGATGTCATTCAATTGCTGCCGGACTCAGTCGCCAACCAGATTGCAGCCGGTGAGGTGATCCAGAGACCCGCAAGCGTCGTCAAGGAGCTTGTGGAGAATGCCATAGATGCGGGAGCCACGCATGTCAATGTGCTGGTGACAGATGCCGGACGCACGTCCATTCAGGTGATAGACGACGGCAAGGGCATGTCCGAGACTGATGCGCGCATGTCGTTCGAACGGCATGCCACGTCGAAGATACGCAGTGCGGCGGATCTTTTCTCGCTCCATACCATGGGCTTCCGCGGCGAGGCTCTCGCCTCCATAGCGGCTGTGGCGCATGTTGAGCTGAAGACACGCAGGCAGGAGGACGAGGTGGGCACTCATCTGTCGGTGTCCGGCTCGCGTTACGACAGTCAGCAGCCGTGCTCATGTCCGGTGGGAAGCAATTTCATGGTGGACAACCTTTTCTATAACGTACCGGCACGCCGCAAGTTCCTGAAGTCGAACACCACCGAGCTGAACAACATCATCGCGTCTTTCGAGCGTATCGTGCTTGTGAACCCGTCGGTGGCGTTCTCGCTTCACAGCAACGGCACCGAACTGTTCAATCTGAAGCCCGGAGGGTTGAGGCAGCGTATCGTCGACGTGTTCGGAAAGAGAATAAACCAGAGTCTTCTGCCTGTCGACGTCGACACGTCGTTATGCAAGATACATGGTTTTGTGGGCAAACCGGAGTCTGCCCGCAAGAAAGGCGTGCATCAGTATTTCTTTGTCAACGACCGCTACATGAAGCATCCTTACTTCCACAAGGCTGTCATGTCGGCTTTCGAACGGCTTGTCCCGGCAGGCGAACAGGTTCCGTATTTCATTTATTTCGAGGTTCCGGCGGAGAATATAGATGTGAACATACATCCCACGAAGACTGAGATAAAGTTTGACAACGAACAGGCGATATGGCAGATTCTCACTGCTGCGGTGAAAGATTGTGTGGGAATGTTCAATGATGTCACAGCAATCGACTTCGATACTCAGGACCGTCCCGACATCCCGGTGTTTGACGGCGAGGGTGACCTGCCAATGCCTAAAGTGGAGTACAACCCTTCATACAATCCGTTTGAGTCAACGCCGTCACCGAGAAGGTCTGCCGCCCCTGCCGGATGGGAGCAGCTCTATGACGGACTGAAGCCTGTGCAGGACGATGATCCTGCCGGACTGTTTGACGACGAGCCGGATTCCGGCAGTGTGGACCCGGCTCCGGCGGCAGGAGATATTGCCGAGAAGTCACCGGCACATTATCAGTATAAGGGACGCTATATCATGACCGCCGTCAAGTCTGGACTGATGATTATCGACCAGCACAGGGCTCATGAGCGCATCCTTTATGAGAAGTACATGTCGCTTCTGCGCGATAACAAGTCGTTCCCCCAGAAGGTGCTGTTCCCCGAGGTGGTGCATTTCTCTGTGGCGGAGAACAATGTTCTTGGCAAGATGATGCCACAGATGGGCGTGCTCGGGTTCGAGCTCACCGATCTGGGAAACGGTTCTTACGCCATAAACTCTGTGCCTTCCGGTATTGACGGACTCAATTATGTGAATCTTGTGCGCGACATCGTCAGTACGGCGACCGAAAACCCGTCGGGCGATGTGGACGAAGTGAGCCGTATTATAGCCTCCGGTCTTGCGCGCAATGCGGCGGTTGTCTACGGACAAGTGCTTAGTAATGAGGAGATGGAGAACATAATAAACGCTCTTTTTGTGTGCTCAAACTTCAACTATACGCCCGACGGCAAGAAGATATTAAGCATACTTAAAGGGACTGAAATAGAGCATCTGTTTGCATGATAACAGCAATTTTATGTGCCATTTTAATTGATTTAAGCTTTTTTTTCATGCTTAAAGCAATATTTTTAGCTAAAAAGTGTTGCTGTAAAGATTTTATTGCTAACTTTGTACTCATAACGGATGCTGCGGCGTCCGTTGGTATGATATTTTTTATTTAATTAAATATAGGTTATGAAAAAATTATTGATTGTTTTGGCTTTTGCCGGCGTCTCTATGACATCAATGGCTCAGGACGCTGACCCTGTGCTTAAGCACAGCGTTGCTACAAACTCATTCTGGAGCAACTGGTTCATTCAGGGTGGTGCCCAGTGGTCTGCTTTCTATACATCAGCAGAGCACGGACTTGGTCTTTCAAGAAGCCCGTTCAAGAGCTTCCGTTCAAATCCGCAGGCTTCAATCGCCATCGGTAAATGGTTCACACCGGGCATCGGTCTCCGTACAAAGGTTTCCGGTATCTGGGGTAAGGCTAACGACCAGAGCTTCAAGTACTGGAATGCTCAGGAGCAGGTGCTCTTCAATCTGAGCAATATGCTTTGCGGTTACAATCCTGACCGTGTATGGAACGTAGTTCCTTTCGCAGGTGCCGGATTCGCACGTAACTGCGATGCCAAGACTTACGCAATGGCTCTGAGTGTCGGTCTTTTGAATCAGTTCTATGTAAGCCGTAAGGTTGCCATCAACCTCGAACTTGGCTGGAACCGCTACGAGAACGACTTCATGAGCACAAATATCGTTAACAACGGTGAGCGCGGATGGGACAGCCATGACAACAGCCTCTATGCTGAAGTAGGTCTTACAGTAAACCTCGGCAAGGCTACATGGAACAAGGTACCTGATGTAGACGCTATCAAGGCTCTCTCACAGGCTCAGATTGACGCCCTCAACGCACAGCTTAACGACGCTAACGCTGAGAACGCACGTCTGAAGAAGCTTCTTGCAGAGAAGAAGGACGAGACTCCGAAGGCTGTTAAGGAATTCATCAACACTCCGGTTTCTGTATTCTTCAACATCAACAAGTACAACATCGCTTCAAAGAAGGATCTCGTAAATGTTGAGGCTCTTGCCAAGTATGCTAAGGAGAATGGTGCAAGCCTTCTCGTAACAGGTTATGCTGACAGCGCAACAGGTAAGCCTGACTACAACCAGTGGCTGTCAGAGAAGCGTGCTGAAACAGTTGCTAACGAACTCGTTAAGATGGGTATGAGCCGTGACAACGTATCTACTGCTGCCAAGGGTGGTGTAAACGACCTGTCACCGATTTCTTACAACCGTCGTGCAACTGTACAGGTTAAAGACTAATATATCTATTTATTAATAAATTGTTTAGGGGACGTACCTCACGGTACGTCCTTTTTTTATTATTCAACTCAGTCAGTGTGATTCATCCTTATGTATTCTGTTGTCAGGCATGTTTGCTTCTTCTTTAGTCTCATATTATGTCGGATGCGTAATGAAAAGGTCTATGGCAATATGGTGACAGTAGTGTAGCGGAGTTGTGGGGAGCGATTCGGAATATGTGGTTGGGTGTGACGTGTTCTAATATTGAATAGGTGTTTATACCTTGATATTATTCCTCACTATGGTCTGTCGGATTATTTACAGGGTTTTGTAAATGATATATCGGGCAGTATCTGACTAGGATGCGACTCAGGATAGCGGTATTGGTGCATGAGAGGAATGAAGGAGTCGGAAGACGTACAAAAATGGCTTTGGCTGCCGAAGATGGGGTCGGGGGTATTGCTTGTGAGACTCAATATTTTGTGTCTCTACTTTAGTGTCAGAGGATAATATTTTTGTATGTATCCAATAATATTAATGACGGCGTATGCCATGTAGAGACTCAAAATCTTGAGTCTCCCGAGTAAGATGTGCGCTATTTATGTTATTGATTATCATTTTCATATATCTACGTGTTTATCTGGGATTGAACATTAAGCTTCATCCGTATTCCGTGTGTCTGTAAGTCAGATTCCTTACATTTCCTTTTAAAGTATATAAAATCAAATTGAGTAATGGTGGAACACTGTATTACGGCATTTAATACATATGATAGTAAAAAAACACCTTGATATATGTTCGTATTTATGACGTCATGGAGGCTGGTTCAAGTTTAATAACCATGTCGGACAATATGTGATGTGATGCAGAAGTGAGAATGAACCAATTTTTTTGAAAATATTATCTCCGAAATTTGGTGGAATAAAATAAAAGTCCTACCTTTGCAATCGCTTAGAAGAAGCAAGGGCGTTTAGCTCAGCTGGTTTAGAGCATCTGCCTTACAAGCAGAGGGTCGGCGGTTCGAATCCGTCAACGCCCACAGGGGTGTTTCCTTGTAGTCTTTCGGGACTGCAGGGATTTTTTTATGTCCGTTGGTCTGCTGTTATGGGCGTGAAATACGGATGCCTCTCATCCATTACCTCCCCACATGTGTGTGGAGTATATTTCACGTTTGTATACTGCTCTATAATAAACGCCGGAGTCGCGCTGCCTCACATATGGGTGCAGACGTCTCCGGCGTTTCTTTTGTATAAAGGAATGAAAAGCATTGCATGAGCCCTGTCATGCAGTATGACGGACATAATGCATATGTCTACTGACTGCGTATCTTTTTCTTATTCACCGCGAGCTGCGTGTGTCATATCAGCGCAATCGGTGCGGTGAGTCAGATTTAGCACTGAAGTGCTCATCCGAACACTCCTGTGGAGAGATAACGCTCACCTGTGTCGGGCAGAAGAACCACTATTGTCTTGCCACGCATGTCCTCACGGCGTGCCAATGATGCCGCTGCCCATGCCGCCGCGCCCGACGATATGCCTGTGAGCAAGCCTTCGCGCTGAGCCAGCAGGCGCGCAGTAGACTTTGCGTCTTCATCAGTCACGGTGATGACTTCGTCCACAACGCTGCGGTCGAACACCTGAGGCACGAATCCCGCACCTATGCCCTGTATGGCGTGCGGTCCGGGTTTGCCGCCGCTCAACACCGGAGATGCCGCCGGTTCTGCCGCCACTATGCGTATGGCGGGGTTCTTGCTTTTAAGGTATCTGCCCACGCCCGATATGGTACCGCCCGTGCCCACTCCGGCGACAAACACGTCCACATGTCCCTCAGTGTCGTTCCATATCTCCGGACCTGTAGTGTTGTAGTGAGCCTCCGGGTTTGCCTTGTTGCAGAACTGTTGCAGAATCACCGCGCCTTCTGTGCTGTCGCGCAGCCGTTCAGCCTCCTTTATGGCACCCTTCATGCCCTCTGCCGCCGGTGTGAGCACCACCTGCGCCCCATATGCGCTTACAAGTTTGCGGCGCTCTATGCTCATTGTCTCAGGCATTGTGAGGATGAGCCGGTAGCCCTTCACAGCCGACACGAAAGCCAGTCCTACGCCCGTGTTGCCGCTTGTCGGTTCAATTATTGTCGCTCCGGGAGAGAGGATGCCGTCCTTCTCCGCCTGGTTTATCATTGCAAGAGCTATGCGGTCCTTCACGCTTCCGCCCGGGTTGAAATATTCCAGTTTTGCTATTATAGGCTGCTCCAGTCCCATTTCTTTCGCGAAACGGTTGAGCTCGAGCAGCGGTGTGCCTCCTACGAGGTCGGTAAGTCTATTTGCAATTTTCTTCATAATTCTGTAGTTTTTGTTATCCGGGTGCTAATTTACAAAAAAATATGATAACGCCAGCCATGCCGCCACATGTATTATTTCTACATATGGAGGCTTTTTTCCACTCTTTCTCCGGCTTTGATGATGTCGTGTCTTGATTTGGACTTTATGACGAGCCAAACCCCGCAGAACACAAGAACCATTGCCAGGCACTGCATGGGTTTCAGTACAGCCATGCCGGTGAGCAGGCTCACGCTCACAGCCACCATCGGCTGGACATAGTTGTATGTGCTCACCACCGTAGGGCGGAGCACCCTCTGCGCCACCATCGTGAGCAGATAGGCAACGAACGTGCCAAAGAACACCACGTAGCCTGCCGACAACCATGCCTTTGCTGGCACAGCAGACCACGGTGTGCTTACGATGTGTCCTGCCGAGAAAGGCATTATAAGTACTGCCGACCAGAGGAATATCCACTTGTTGATGGTGAATACGCTGTATCGCTTTATGAGTCTGTTGAACAGCGTAAGGTACAGTGCGAACGAGAACTGTGCCGTTATGCAAAGCACGTCTCCCCATATGTTGCCCACCTTGGCATTTCCTTCTGACGCGCTTGTCATTATCAGCATCACAGCTCCGCAGCATCCCAGAGCCACTCCGCATGCCTTTTTCCATGTCACGGGTTCTTTCAGTATGATTGCTGCGAGTATGAGTGCGAATATCGGTGACGACGTAGTTATGATGCTTGCGTTGGACGGAGAGGTCATACCCAGTCCGATGGTGAAGCAGCATTGGTTGAACACCAGCGCGAAGAGTCCTGCCGCAATCATCAGCAGACCGTCCTTCAGCGGCACGTGTTCTTTCTTTGCGAAGAGCGAGGCTGTCCAGAACAGTGCCGCGCCTCCCATGATACGGAACGACACGAGATTGATGCCGTCGATGCCGTTCATCATTGCCGTCTTTCCGATGGGAGCCATCAACCCCCACATGACGCATGCTGCCAGCATGCTTAGATGAGCCGTCAGAGCTTTGTTGTTATCCATAATACTATATTTTTTATTGTTTCTGCCTTAATGGTGTGCAAAGTTAAGAAAAATAGAAAGATCCAATTGTCTAATGCGTAAAAAAAGAAAGATAATGTCGTCCTATATATTATATCCGCCAATCTACAGATGGCATGGTGCGTCGTATATGGATGTGTGGATGGAATTCAGACATTTCATAGCCATGGATGTATATATTGTCAGAAAGGCTGTTTTTATGAATTCTATGCCTAATAAGTGTTATTCAAATTTTTTAATGTCAAAAAAAGATACCGTGATGGATTAATTTCATATCTTTGTATAAGATATGCTGCACTCGGGAAATCGAAAGCAAGCTTTCTTTCCGCTCGTTTGCAATATCTTTGTATAAGAAAAGTTGAAACCCTCACCGGCACTGCCGCACGTTATCGACGCAGTCTTCCGCCGGTCTAAAAACGCTACTAATATGAAATACGCCGATTACATTGAACAGATAGAGATTGACTCGCTATGGAGCGGGAAACACCATGTGGTGTGGAATCTCGACCGTCAGGTGAACATACTCAGCGGAATAAACGGAGTGGGGAAGAGCACTATACTTAATAAGGTGGTGCGAGGACTTGTGGCAGGAGGCGAGTTCGCCAACCATATGCTGAAGGGTGTGAGGCTAAAGGTGGTGCCGGAGGATGCCAAATGGATACGCTATGACCTCATAAGGTCGGTGGACCGTCCGCTTGTGAATGTGGAGGCAATGAGCGCGATAAACGCAAGTATAACGCCGCTCGCCACGGAACTGGACCTGCTGATATATCATTTGCAGCGCAAATATCTTGATTATCAGGTGAACATAGGCAACAGGATAATATCTGTTTTGCAGAGCGGCAGCCCCGACGCGGCTGAAAAGGCGCGGGAAATATCGGCTCCTAAGAAACGCTTCCAGGACCTTATTGACGACCTGTTCGAGGCGACCGGCAAGAAGATAATACGCACGGAGAACGAGATTCTATTTACACAGATAGGTGAGACCCTGCTGCCCTACCAGCTGTCGAGCGGCGAGAAGCAGATGCTCGCCATCATGCTCACAGTCCTGGTGGAGGACAACCGCAGTTATGTGTTGTTCATGGACGAGCCTGAGGTGAGCCTTCACTTTGATTGGCAGAAACGTCTCATAGACATTGTTCTGGAGCTTAATCCGAACGTGCAGATAATTCTTGCCACGCACAGTCCTGCCGTGATAATGAACGGATGGGCAGATCATGTGACTGAGGTGACGGACATCACATTATGATAACCTTATAAATGCGCCCCTATGAGTAAAAGACTGAAAGACAACCTGTCGTCTGGCTACTTCGAGGCAGCAAACCGCATGACCTCAAAAAAGGCGCGCCGCCGCATAGTGGCATATGTGGAGAGCTACGATGACGTGTTTTTCTGGCGGTCGGTACTGTCGCGGTTTGAAGACTCCACCCGCTATTTCGAGGTGATGCTGCCCTCGCGCGTACCGCATCTTGAACGTGGAAAGAAGGCTGCTCTGATGAGTCTGCTTAACGGTAAGGTGGGACGAGACATGATAGCCTGCGTGGATGCCGACTACGACTACCTTATACAGCGTGCCACGCCTATGTCGGAGACGATAATAGACAGTCCGTACATATTCCATACATATGCCTATTCGATAGAGAACCTGCAGTGTTATGCGCCGTCGCTTCATGACGTGTGTGTAGGTGTGACGCTCAACGACCATGCCATATTCGACTTCGTGAGCTACTTCCGCGAGTACTCTCTTGCCATCTTCCCGCTCTTCGTGTGGAGCGTATGGTTCTACCGCACACCGCATTACACGGAGTTCACAATAAGCGACTTCCTGCATGTGATAGAGACGGGACACTTCAATCCATATGATACGGAGGGCTCGCTGCGCAATCTAAGGCGCAAGGTGGCACGCCGGGTGACGCAGTTGCAGCGGCATTATCCGTCGGCTAAAAAAAACTGGCAGGCGGTGAAGGACGACATAAAGCGTCTCGGTGTGACACCGGAAACCACTTATCTGTATGTACAGGGACACCATCTTTTCGACAAGGTGGTTGTGCCTATGCTGAAGAAAATATGCAATATGCTGGTGCGTGAGCGTGAGAACGAGATATCGCGGCAGAGCGTTCATCCCACTCAGAGGAACAACGAGCTGTCGTGCTACTCTGGCAGTGTGGCTGACGTTGAGCTGATGTTGAAGAAAAACATCGCCTTTACGTCATCAGCACCGTGTGGACGGATGATGGACGACATACGCCGCTTTCTCAGCGACGAACCGTCAGCGGACACTGAACGGAAGGAATATTCGGATAAGAATGTGCCGGGGAAGGACGGAGCGACGGCTGCCGAGACACACACAGACGGTGTGTGAGCCGTGGCGCGCATAACGGTTTTATGTCAGGAATTTCGGTGTAAGACAGACCCGTTGTTGCTTTTTTATGAAATCGTAAATGAAATGTTATAAGCGGATTTAGTGTCATTTATTTTCGCGAATGGTATGTATTGTCATTCTAAAGTGTAGCATTCTCGTGTAATATGCGATATTTTTAAAGTTCCGGAAGAGACAACCATGAATGTAAGAACATGAAAACATATGCATCCGGCAAGTGCATATTGCCCCGTGCAGGTCATTATATTTCATACTTATTCGGTGCTGTTGTAAGACATGTTGGTTGACAGTTTTGTACAGGATGGGATGAACAGCATGGATAAAATGTAGAATACAAGATGACGCAGGCAGTGTGGAAGAGGATCAAAGGGCAGCCAATGAGGTGAAGAGGCGGTTTCGGTGGTGGAATGCCCGTATCCGGATTATGACGATGTGATGGCGCGACATTACATGTTTATGACAAATCCTGATGTTTCAGATTAAAATTGTTTATTGTCATAAGAAATGCTTTTATTTTTCAAATAAAATTCGTAATTTTGCCAACGGATAGGAGACTGTGACTGTAAAGGCGGGTCTTGACAAGTCTGCTGAGAGTCTCTTATTTATGTTCTTTATATTATAAGTAATTGAAAACCAATATGTTATAAGGTTTTCAATGCCCCAGAGGTGTATCTTGTCGTTTAAATTTAGTTTAATTAAATGTCCGAAATAACAGAAGACGAGCAATGGTTTGCCATGCGTGCCACGTATGGACGTAATCTCATGGCTCAGACGGCTCTTGCCGATGAAGGTCTGCGGACGTTCATACCCATGCATTATGTCCGTCGCGGAAGGTCGCGGCGCACAGCCCCGCAGCTAGTCCCGGTGATACGCGATCTGCTGTTTGTAAGGACGACAAAAGACAGGATAACTACTCTGAAGAAAAATCTGCCCTACCTTCATTTCATCATCCGTGACTCCGGTTTGCGCCGCGAGCCTATTGTCGTGCCCGAACGTCAGATGCAGCAGTTCATCGCCGTGAGCAGCACAGACGAGGAACAGCTTGAGTGGCTGTCGCCCGAGACGGTGAATTTGTCGTGCGGTGATGCTGTGCGCGTGGTGGGCGGACCGTTCGCCGGACAGGAAGGCGTGCTTGTGCGTGTGCCGGGCAAGAGGTCGAAATGTGTTGTGGTGGCTATTCAGGGAGTGATAGCTGTGGCGATGACCAAGGTGCATCAGAGTCTTATCGAGATAATAAATGAATAAGCAGCTGTTCAAAGTTAACAGATCTTATAAAATCATTCATATGTCATATATATCTTTGTCATCATACTATGCGTTGTTCAGGGCTTCATACAAAAGTCTCCTCGGTCGTGTAGCCCGCTACACCCGCTCTTCGGACTTTGAAATGCGGCTCTTGGACAGCACACAATATGACGGCAATTAATTTAGAACATCTGCTTGGGATAAAAACATAAGATAGAAAAAACAAAACAAACATAGATTTATGAATATAGCAATTGTAGGTACTGGTTATGTCGGACTGGTGTCCGGCACATGCTTCGCGGAGATGGGAGTGAACGTGACATGCGTTGATGTGAACGAGGAGAAAATAAACTCACTGAAGAACGGTCAGGTGCCGATATATGAGCCGGGACTTGACGAGATGGTGCTGCGCAATCATCGTGAGGGACGTCTCAACTTCACCACCGATCTCACCAGTTGTCTTGACAATGTCGATATAGTGTTCAGTGCCGTTGGTACTCCTCCTGACGAAGACGGCAGTGCCGATCTGCAGTATGTGCTTGCCGTGGCACGCGAGTTCGGTCAGAACATAAAGAAATATACGGTGCTTGTCACAAAGTCGACCGTTCCTGTGGGTACGGCGCAGAAGGTGAAAGCCGTCATACGCGAGGAACTGGACAAGCGCGGAGTGGACGTGCCGTTTGATGTGGCAAGCAATCCGGAGTTTCTGAAAGAGGGAGCAGCAATCAAGGACTTCATGAGTCCGGACAGAGTTGTTGTGGGTGTGGAGTCGGAGAAGGCAAAGGAACTTATGGTGAAGCTCTACCGTCCGTTCATGCTCAACAACTTCCGTGTGATATTCACCGACATTCCTTCCGCCGAGATGATAAAATATGCCGCCAACTCAATGCTCGCCACGCGCATCAGCTTTATGAACGATATCGCTAACCTGTGTGAGCTGGTGGGCGCGGACGTCAATATGGTGCGCAAGGGCATAGGCTCCGACGCCCGTATCGGCAGCAAATTCCTCTATCCCGGCTGTGGCTACGGAGGTTCGTGCTTCCCCAAGGATGTGAAGGCACTCATAAAGACAGCTGAGAAGAACGGCTACAACATGAGCGTGCTGAAGGCCGTTGAGGAAGTGAACGAGAACCAGAAGCACGTGCTTTTCAACAAACTCTCAAAATACTACGGCGGCAATCTCAAGGGAAAGACCATCGCCATGTGGGGCCTGGCATTCAAACCGGAGACCGACGATATGCGTGAGGCGACATCCCTCGTCACCATCAATCTCCTGCTCGAAGCCGGCTGCACCGTCCGCGTTTACGATCCCGTGGCAATGAACGAGTGTCGCCGTCGCATCGGTGACAAGGTGTTCTACGCCAAAGACATGTACGATGCCGTGCTCGACGCCGATGCCCTGCTCATGCTCACCGAGTGGAAGCAGTTCCGCCTGCCAAGCTGGGGCGTGGTGGCAAAGTCGATGAAGACACCACTTATCATCGACGGCCGCAACATCTACGACGCCGAGGAACTCAGACAGAACGGCTTTGAGTATTATTGCATCGGACGCTGACGGTTGCTTGTCCGGCAGTTTCCGGGCGTAATGTGAAAAAGGAAATGACTATGGCAAATATCGATATACATATAGTGGAGCTGGGACCGGTGAAGGACTGCGGCATGACGCTTGCTCCGGTAATATGATATACAGTATAATAAAATACGGATGGCTACAATACAGTTGAGACATATCGGCCCGATTGCAGATAGCGGTAGCGTACATCTGACCCAGGTGATGCTCTTCATAGGCAGGCAAAGTTCCGGTAAGAGCACTTTTCTGAAGATATTGTGTTTCTGCCGTTGGCTGGAAAAACAGATAATGGTGTCCAGCGAAAATGTCGTGGCTTTATATACTCACAACATGAAGTTTCTCAAGAGTCTCAAGCAGTTCTACCGTTTCAGCGATTCTTATTTCGCAGAAGACAGTGAGATACTGTATGACGGCGATGTTGTGAGGATAGAGCTGAAAGGAGCCAACAATAATGCAAGAATACATCCAAAAACCGGTTTTGGGGATAACAGGTATAATACAAAACTCGGTTTCATACCGTCAGAGCGCAATCTGATGTCGGCGGTAAGGAACATAGATCAGTCATACCGCTCTTCCGAAAACGATGTGTTGTTCAATTACATTTTCGAGTGGAACGAAGCTAAGGACGGTTACACGGCGTCAAGTCCCAAACATCTCTCTTTCATGGATGGCATGGAGTATGTCAATGATGACGGACGGGACTCGGTGCGACTTCCCGACAGGAAAACAGTCATACCGGTTTTCTATGCCTCGAGCGGAGTGCAGTCGGCCATGCCGCTTGACGTCATGACCGACTATCTTACCGGACTTGTCGGCAAGAACGCCAGATTCAGTTGGCATGACATTACGAAGTCGTTGAGCAGACACATGGAGAAGAACGGACATGTGACGCAGGAATTTCTCTCTGATTTCAACAGCCGGAACAGATATGAATCAGTGCAGCTTTTTATAGAAGAACCGGAACAGAATCTTTATCCGGAATCGCAGCGTAAACTGATTCTCGAAATCATTTCAGCATTGAAAAGAGCAGGACAGAACGGTGAGAAAGAAAGCATCGCGGTGATGACGACCCACAGTCCATATGTGCTTTCGGTGCTGAATGTGTTGATGATATGGACTGCAGCCGTGGAGCAAAGACCCGATGACGAGAGACTGCTGTCACTGATAGGCAGCGAGTATTTGTTGCCGTTGTCGGCATATTCTGCCTATTATATAAATGAAGACGGAACGTTTGCTGATATAGTGGATAAGGAAATACCGATGATCAGCGGCAATGACCTTGACGGTGTGTCAGATTGGGTGGATGACAGCATTGCGCAGATAAACAGCATAATGTATGGCGAAGACTAAGTCTGTCGGAGCATCTAACACGTACGAAACGCTGGTACGGTCATATGTGCCGTCCTTGCCGCTGTCTGAGAGAAAGATTCTGACAGCATCGGAAGAAGGACGTAAGTATACATTGGACATATCCGGCGGAAAGAGGTCTGTGATGTTTGATGTGGACGATAATATAATAAAAGACGGTCTGAAATGTGACAAACTGGTCTTGATAGATGCAAGTGCGGCCGGCAGCAAGAATGTGTGGATAGAGATATTTGTTGAACTGAAAGGTACTGATGTGGCGCATGCCATAGACCAGTTGCGCGCAACAATGAAAAACAGACTCTTCAGTCATCAAAGCAATAAAATGATAAAGGCAAGGATTGTGGCGGCATCGTTTCCGGCAAACAAGTCAAATCCTGTTATGGAGAAGGCGAAGAAGGAATTCGCATCGCTACCGTACCGTTGTGAGCTGAGAGGACTGAAGAACGGTCAGAGAGACAAGGTGTGAGACAAACGGGACTTGTTATGTAATGCTATCATATAAAAAAACAGTGCCGGCGAGGGCAATGAGAACTTGTCCGGAGTTTGCCTGGTGCAGTTTGTTTTATTAAAAAATACTCCCACGATTATTAGTACTTATAAGACTACTTTCGACATTTGTGTTTGACTGCCCGGACGTGTCATTCTTCCAATACGTGACGGGACTTTTCAGTGCTATGAGTTTTGCCCGAACAATCAAGTCTGAATTTAAAATCTTAAACATGAAAATTATGGATATGAAGAAGTTTATAACATGGTGGACAGGAGTAAATCTGGACGGGTCCGGTGTTTTAGACATTCATGTCGGAAGCCTTGTGAGGAACATGATAGAGTGCTCTTGCAGGTTCGATTCCTGCCCGGTCCACAGATTGTGAAGATAGGAACGTAAAAACATGACGTTTGCCGTGAAAACTGAGAAAGGCGCGACACACGACATGTATCAGGCACGTTAGGTTCTTATGAATACTGAAGCCGGTTGGGGCTTCATGATTGTGTTATGGAAAGAGAATGTAATGAGTGAATCAAATACAGGGAATTTAAAACAACAGACAAAGAAAGGGCTTTACTGGAGTTTTTTCAATCAGTTCGCGAATTACGGTATGCAGTTCTGTGTAGGTATTGTAATGGCACGTCTGCTGTCGCCGAGCGACTATGGTATAACGGCACTTCCGGCGGTATTCATGGCGGTGGCTCTTATTCTTCAGAATGCCGGATTGGCTGATGCCCTTGTACGTAAGAAAGATATGACGGAGGAAGATTTGTCAACCTCTTTTTATTATAGTATAGCTGTAGGTTTTTTTTTATATGTGGTGCTGTTTTTTTCCGCTCCGTTGATAGCCGATTTTTATAATACTCCGGTTCTCGTACCGCTTATACGTGTCACTGCTCTCGGATTTTTGTGGGGCCTCTGAGTACTCCGCAGACTGTCATAATGAAAAGACGGCTTGACTTCAAGACTCCGACAAAAATATCGATAACAACAAGAGTGTTTTCTGCCTGTGTCGGCATCGGAATGGCTTTCATGGGGTATGGGCTGTGGGCATTGGTCGTTTCAGGAGTTCTTGCCAGTTTTTTAGGACTTATACTCAATTGGTGTGCCGTAAGGTGGTTTCCAAAGAGCGGGTGGTCAAAAAAGTCTTTCAAGTATTTTTGGGATTACGGCAATAAAATCATGGCGTCGGCTTTGCTTGAGACATTATACCAGAACATAGCACCTGTGTTTATCGGAAAATTCTACAGTCCTGCGGATCTCGGTGTTTATAACCGGGCGCAGGGATATGCTCAGATGCCATCGCAGAATGTGACAGGAGTAATACAAAATGTGACCTTCCCAGTATTGAGCAAGATGCAGGATGACAACGAAAGGCTCGCACACAATTACCGCAAGATGCTGAAGGCAACAGCTTTTATCATCTTTCCTGTAATGATGATGCTGTCGGCATTGGCACATCCGTTGGTCATCACATTGGTTACGGCTAAGTGGGAAGCGTGCGTGATACTGCTCCAGATAATTTGTTTTCAGTTCATGTGGTATCCAGTGCATGCGATAAACCTCAATCTGCTTCAGGTGAAGGGACGGTCAGATCTGTTTCTACGCCTTGAGATCATAAAAAAAATAGTGGGGGTGTCAATCCTCACAATAACATTGCCTCATGGTTTGGTGGTGTTCTGTTGCGGCAGTGTGGTTTCTTCTCTGATAGCATTGATTATAAATACATATTATACAGGCAAACTCATAAATGTTGGATATTTCAAGCAGATGCGTGATCTTCTGCCGATAGTAGGGTTAGGCCTTGTTATGTTCGGTACGGTTCTTCTTATCACGCACATCATATCTAACATGCTGATGCAGATAGTCATTGGCGGTGCTGTCGGTGCAGTGGTCTATTTAGGCGGTGCTGTCTTCTTAAGGTTCAGCGAGCTGGAAGATGTGAAATACATGCTGAGAAGAAATAAGTAAAAAGATAGCGATATATAGAATAAAAAAACATACTGTTATGGATAACAAAACTATTACGGTGACATCACCCTTGTTGCCGGATCTTGACGAATTCAACAAGATGCTTAAGGAAATATGGGCAAGCAAGTGGATTACTAACAACGGCTCGTTTCACAAACAGCTGGAAAAAGAGCTTGCTGCCTATCTGAAAGTTCCATATATAAGCCTTTTCACAAACGGAACGCTTCCGCTTATAACAGCTTTGCAGGGGCTGCGCATAACAGGTGAGGTGATAACAACGCCATACAGTTTTGTGGCAACGACACACAGCCTGTGGTGGAACGGTATAAAACCGGTGTTTGTTGACATCGACCCAGCGACAGGCAATATTGACCCAGACAGGATTGAGGCGGCCATCACACCGAAAACAACGGCGATAATGCCGGTGCATGTGTATGGTAAGCCATGCAACACAAAACGCATAAAGGAGATTGCCGACACTTACGGACTGAAAGTGATATATGATGCGGCGCACGCTTTCGGTGTGGAAGTCGACGGAGAGAGTGTGCTTAATGCAGGAGATCTGTCAACGCTGAGTTTCCATGCAACGAAAGTGTATAATACCGTTGAGGGCGGTGCGCTGGTTATGCATGATGCGGAGACAAAAAAGCGTATAGATTATCTGAAGAACTTCGGGTTTGCCAACGAGGTGACGGTTGTAGGGCCTGGCATCAACAGCAAGATGGATGAGGTACGTTCGGCTTACGGATTGCTCAACCTCCGTCAGGTAGATGCGGCGATAGAGGCACGCCATCAGGTGGCAACAAAATACCGTGAGGCTCTGCGCCCTGTGGAAGGCATAACATTCTTCGACGATATGCCGGGAGTGAAGCACAACTATTCTTATTTCCCGATATTCGTTGATGTCGAGAAATACGGAATGACACGTGATGAGCTTTATTTCAAGATGAAAGAGCGTAATGTACTTGGAAGACGCTACTTCTATCCGCTCATCAGCGAGTTCTCTACATATCGCGGATTGGAGAGTGCAAAACCGGAGAATCTTCCGAATGCGCACAGAATGGCGGAGACAGTTATTTGCCTGCCGATGCACCATGCGTTGAGTGATGAGGACATTGAGAGAGTGGTGAATTGCATAATCTCTAAATAAAGATAACTTATAAAGACTTGATAATAAAATTAATTTGTATCATCATAAATGGGTTTTAGAACATTTTATTTAAGGAAGAAATATTGGCTGAATGATTTCCTGCATGGCTCTCAAATGTGGAAACAATACCGTGATGTTATGCAAATCGTTGATGGCCAAGGTGTTATCGGGGGGGGTAAAAGACAGGAATACTTAAAAAGTATAGTGAAATATGCAAAAGAAAATGTCCCATATTATATGAGATTGTCCGGTTTAGAGACACTTTCTGATTTTCCGGTTGTGAACAAACAGACATATTTATCAGATTATGATTCATTTTGTGTTACGAAAGATATAATCCCTTATCAGAAAGGAGAACTGCATGTTCAGAAAACATCAGGTTCAACGGGTACTCCGTTTGCCGTTCCACAGGACACAAGATGTCGTATGCGCCGCATTGCAATAATAAAAGGCGAGAATGAGAAAATAGGTTTTCATTCTTTCGACCCTATGATGCATTTACGTGCAGTATCCCATTATTGGGGAGGAACCAGAGATTTCTTGTATAGAAAAGATCTGAATATATGGTATGTAGATAATGCAAATCTGAATGCCCAAAAGATAGCTGAAATAATAAAAGTAATAAATGACGAGCGTATAAAGTTTGTTCGCGGCTATATGACCACTCTTGATGTGATAACAAGATACATGGAAGATAGGCAGATGGTATTTAACCATAAGGTCACGTTTATATCTGTCGGTGAGTTGTTACAGGAGTGGTTGCGTAAGCGTGTTGTAGATTATTTGAAATGCGATATTATATCTCAATACGGTAATGAAGAGAATGGAATATTCGGACAATCAGACATTAACGGTTCCGGACGCCACATAAATCTGAATGGTGCCGGATGTATTGTAGAGGTGTTGAAAATGAACAGTGATGATGCTGCGGAGAAAGGAGAACTGGGAAGAATCGTTGTTACAGATTTTACTAATTATGCCTTTCCGATGATAAGATATGAGATAGGTGACTTGGCGGCACCGTGTGAGTATTATCCGGACGGGACAATAAAAAGTCTTGACAAACTTTCCGGCCGAGTTACAGACATGATATATAACACTCAAGGGGAGGCAATAGACATATATAACAGTATTCCGACGGAAATATTCAATAATCCTTTGATAAAGCAGTTCCAGTTCATACAGACAGGTGAGAAAGAATATCTGATGAAAATATCAACTGAAAACGATAAGGTAAAAACAGAAGAACGTAAATTTATAGATAAACTAAAAGACGTATTGGGAAATGATGCGTCTGTTAAAATAGATTGGATAAATGAATTGCCTGTATTAAGTTCAGGAAAAAGAAAGATCGTAATAAACGAATGGAAAAAGAGATGATTACCAACTAAGTTTCGGTGATTCAAAAAGTTTGCAATTATTCCGAATGTCTGAAAAAGTTAGACAATGAATGTTATATTAAATTTAATATGAATATGAAATATAAAATCCTTGTTACGGGTGCATGCGGTGTTACTTCACGCTCTGTTGTCCGTTCGCTTAATAAAAGCGATATATTTGGAGGAAAATGTGTGTTTATAGGTACAGATGTATGCTATAATGAATACGGCATATATGAGGGGCTTTATGAGAAGGTATATAAAGTACCATATTTTAACGCTCCTGATTACAGACCTATAATGGAAAAAATTATTGAAGATAATGATATAGAATATGCAATTTTAATTCCAGAACCGGAGGTTCTTTATTGGAGTGAGCATCCTTTTAACGTGAAGTTTTTGAAAATACCAGCAGGATTTGCAAAAAAAGTATTAAGCAAAAGAAGTCTTTATGATACGTTAAAAGGAAAAAAATATATACCTGATTATCAAATCCTGTCAAGGGAAAACATGATGTCATCGCCAGCAAATATTCATCTGAAATATCCTTTATGGATACGTGATTATGCGGAAGGAACAACTTCAGGAAAGGGTTCATTGAAAGCAGAATGCTATGATGATGTTCGGGCATGGGCTATAATAAATAAAGGAATTGAGAACTTTATGCTGTCTGAGTATTTGCCTGGTCGTAATTTAGCATGCTTCACTCTGTTTCATGATGGAAAATTATTAAAATATGGCGTAGCCCAGAGAATTGATTATTTGATGGGGAAAGTAGCTGTTTCCGGTATTACAGGAAATACGTCTAAAGGTAAACTTCTCAATTATGAAAAACCTTTAGATGTAGCTAATGATGCTATTCAATATATTGTCGCACAGACAAACGAAACAATGAACGGTCTGGTGGTGACAGATTTGAAAGAAAACGCAGAAGGAAATCCTGTTATAACAGAAATAAATATACGTCATGTTGCATTTACGTCTACGTTTGCCAATGCCGGGTTGAATTTTTCAGAATACCAGATGATGATTCTGAGCGGCCAGGAAGAGCGTATAAGTCCGGAACTTACAAAATTGTTTCCTGACAATAACATTATGTTGAGGGACGTTGATGGCCTTCCTATATATTTGGACAATTATGAAGAATTGAAAACTGGCGGGGCTCATGAGTAATATTATAGATTCCGACATTGCGCTTAGTGCTGATATTGACGATGATGCCACTGTAATCAATTCTAAAGTAGGCGAACGGTGTAATATATATAAAAATTGCAGTCTTTGTTATTCTTCGTTAGGTGATTTATCTTATTTAAGTAGCAATACGCGTGTATATTCTTCGGAAATAGGACGGTACTCGTCAATATCATGGAATGTATCTATAGGTCCGGCAAATCATGATCCGAATAGAATCAGCTCTCATTCTATGTTATTTGCCAATAGGTTTGGGATGACAGACAATAAATTTTACAACCAGTATGGAGATAAATGCATTATAGGAAATGATGTCTGGATAGGCTGCGGAGCCACAATAATGCGTGGTGTTACAATAGGAGACGGTGCAGTGATAGGTGCTAATAGTGTGATAACCAGGAATGTAGACCCATATTCCGTAGTTGGGGGGGGTAAATCGCTTTATTAGATGGCGGTTTGATAAAGATATAAGAGAAAGGTTATTGGAAATGAAATGGTGGGATTATCCGTTGGAAGTGATTAAAGATAATATTGATATGTTGGCGTTAGAACCAACATTGCCGGTTTTGGATATATTCGAAAAAAAATTGCAGGAATGTAAAAAGAATTTGTAAATGGTTGCAAATGGTAATAAACGTAATTCCAATATTGAACTGTACAGGATAATTGTGATGCTGTTCATCGTGTCACATCATTATCTTGTGAATTCAGGTCTGCTTCCAATTATTGAGAATCTCACCCCCCCGGTAATGAATTATCGTTTAAGGTGTGTTTTTTCTATCTGTTTGGAATGTGGGGCAAGACGGGCATCAACTGTTTCGTTCTTATTACAGGGTATTTCATGTGCATGTCACAGATAACGTTGAGGAAATTTCTGAAATTGCTCCTGCAAATAGAATTCTATAACATATTGATAAATGCAGTATTTGTCCTGACTGGTTATAAAGCTTTCGGCTTAAACGTATTATATGAGATGTTTTGGCCTATAAAAGGTGTTGCAGACGGTTTTACATCATGCTTCTTGCTTTTCTATCTGTGCATACCTTTTCTGAATGCGCTTGTACATAATCTGGACAAGAAAAGGCATCTGGCTCTTATAGGTTTGTGTCTGTTCATTTATACAGTATTAGGAACGACATTAAGAATACGCGTTACGATGAATTACGTCACGTGGTTTTGCGTTCTTTACTTCATATCTTCTTACATCAGGATGTATGGCTTGGAATATGGTAATCTGAAAATCAGATGGGGTTGGATGTCCTTAATATCAATTGTAATTTCTGCGGCAAGTGTCCTGGTTTTCTCTACAATGACTGATACTCCCGGCCGGGAGTTCATTCTGGTTGCGGACTCTAACCATATTATGGCCGTTATCACATCCGTATGTCTGTTTATGTATTTCAAGGATTTACCGATAAGGAACAGCCGCTTTATCAATACTGTCGCCTCATGTATGTTCGGTGTCCTGCTGATTCACGCAAACAGCGACACAATGCGGCAGTGGCTGTGGCGGGACCTGTTGGACAATGTCGGATGGTTCGCAACCGATTATGCAGTGCTACATGCATTAATAAGTGTTACTGTGATTTTTATTATTTGTATTGGCTTTGATTTGTTTAGGCAGCGGTTTGTTGAAAAACCGTTATTTAATATCTTGGATAAGAAATTATTCGTAAAATAAAATTCTCGTTTTAGTTATGAATGTTAATGAAGAAAAGGATACAAGACCAATAATGGTCAGTATAAGATGTATAACATATAATCATGAAAAGTATATTCGTGACGCTTTGGAAGGATTTGTGATGCAAAAAACAAATTTCAGGTTTGAGGCTATTGTTCATGATGATGCATCAACTGATGGTACTGCAGCAATAATAAGAGAGTATGCAGAGAAATATCCTGACATCATAAAACCGATATTTGAAAAGGAAAATCAATATTCAAAGCATAATGGAGCTATTCAAAAGATAATGAATGAAGCATGCAAAGGTAGATATATTGCTCTGTGTGAAGGAGATGATTATTGGACAGATTTGTATAAATTACAAAAGCAGGTGGATTTTATGGAATCTCATACTGATTATTCCATGTGTTTTCACAATGTTATGATAGAGGCCGATGATGAGAATTTACGTCATCAATATGATAAACTAGAAGAAAGGGAATATACAAGTAATGAAATTTTAGCTGAATGGACAGTGCCAACATGTTCCGCATTAATAAAATCAAGTATTATAAAGTACTTACCTCAAGATAACCGTTTTATTTGTGGTGATATAATATGGTTCCTTTCTGCAGGTAAATATGGAAAAATATATTGTATGCAGGATTCTATGGGAGTTTATCGTAGGCTATCTACAGGTGTTATGATATCAGATTTACAAAAGAATAATAATGATAAAAGATGGATTGAACATTATAAAGCTATTAAGGAGTATTTTCCAAATGCAAGAGTTGCAGCAAAGAGACTTTTGTGTTTAAAAATGCTTAGCTTATTACGAATAACATGGTCGGAAAATAAATTTTTAACATTGACATATTGTTTGCTATTTATAAAAGAAGAAGGATTTTATTTTATATATATATTACTTGCGTGGTTTAAACATTTATTGGTATCTTCTAGTAATCGATAATGAATAAAACTGTCAATATAGCAAAAGGACTATCTATAATAGCGATGGTTGTCGGTCATGCGGTTCCACATGATACTTTATTAGCAACATTTATTTATAAATGGCATATGCCATTATTCTTTTTCTTTTCTGGATATTTCTTTAGTGTTGATAAATATAGTTTTGGAAAATTTGTATATAGAAAGATAAAAAGTTTGTATATACCTTTTGTTATATGGTCATTACTTCTATTGTCAATACATAATGTTCTGATTAAATATCATATATCTGATGGAAATATAATTGATCTACATACATTTAAGTTGTTTGCATTCAGAATAATATGCCAAATGAGACAATACGAGCCTTTATTGGGTACATTTTGGTTCTTAATACAGTTATTATTTGTCAATTTCTTTGTTTATTTAGTTTATTATCTTAAAAAGAAAACTATAGATGTATTTATTTCTAATACACTTTATCGAAATTTTGTAGATGTATTTATAATTCTTTTATTAGTTGTTGGAAGTATTGTATTATGTAAATTAAATGTATTAATATACTTTCACTTTAGTTATATTACCCTATTATCAATGTCTTTTTTTATTATTGGGAATAAATTAAGAATGGTTGATCTTATAAGAAAAAGGTATTTCATATCATCCGTTCTTATTGTAGTATGTTTTGGTAATACTTTTCATGAGATGATAGATTTAAAAAGTGATTATATATTAACATATCTAATAGTAGCTGTATTTGGTATCATTTTTATTTATGACATAAGTAAGATATTAGATATGAAATGTAAATACATTAATGTTATTCTTGCATATGTTGGTGATAAATCATTAAGTATTATGATTCTTCATTTTACAGCATTTAAAATAATAAGTTATATGATAATTCAGAATGAAGGATTATCCATAAATACGTTATCGTCACATCCAGTTATTGAAAATGTTCAATGGTATTGGACTGTATTATATATATTGATAGGAGTAACTATTCCTTTATTTTTGGAAAGATGTTATAGTAGTTCCAAATCTTTTGTTTTATCAAAGTTTAATAATAAATGTAATTAAAAATTAGATTATCATCAATGTGTGAAAATGGGACAGAATATAGCAGAAAATAATAGAAGAATAGCGAAGAATACACTGTATATGTATTTTCGCATGATAATTTCATTATGTGTTTCTTTAATAACGGCAAGAGTTGTATTAAAAGTCTTAGGTGTTAATGATTATGGATTAAATAATGTTGTTGCTGGCTTTGTCAGTATGTTGGGATATTTTAATTCATTACTGTATTCTGCAACATCACGTTTTCTTACAGTTGAATTAGGAAGGAATGAAAAAGATCAATTAAAAAAAACATTCTCTGCGTGTCTAACAATCCATCTTATAATTGCAATAATAACAATCTTATTGGGAGAAACTATAGGATTATGGTTCTTAAACAATAAATTAGTAATAGAGCCAGGACGCTTATTTGCTGCAAATGTTGTATTCCAGTTAGCTCTGTTTAGTTTGGCTTTGTCTATTATGCAAGCTCCTTATGGTGCATCAATAATATCTCATGAAAAAATGTCGATATATGCATATATGAGTATTTTTGATGTTGTGATGAAATTATTAGTTGTATTTTTATTATTGTATTGCAGTGGGGACAAATTGATATTATATTCGGTATTTTATTTTATTGTTAATATAATAAATATTGTTTTTTATAGAATATATTGTATCCGTTCTTTTGAAGAGTGTAGTTTGGTCTTTGGATTCGACAAGAAATTATATAAAGATATATTTAATTATGTTGGATGGAACTCTTTATCAGGTTTGGCTTTTATGATGAACGGACAAGGTGTAAATGTATTACTGAATTTATTCTTTGGAACTGTTGTTAATGCAGCAAGAGGTATTTCAGGAAGTGTTTGTGGATATTTGACAAAATTTGTTAGCAATTTCCAAGTGGCGGTTAATCCGCAGGTTATGAAATATTATGCTCAGAATGATATCTGGCAGATGAATCATTTGACAAAGAATAATTCAAAATATTCTTTATATTTGGTTATACTTATGAGTTTACCTGTAATATTTGAGACAAAATATATTTTACATTTATGGTTAGGTGTTGTACCTGAATATACAGTATTTTTTATTAGAGTATCAATCATAATACTTATGATTCAAGCTATTGATTATCCTATTGGAAATGCAATTCATGCCTATGGAAAGATGAAATTACCTAATCTTACCACATCTCTTATTTATATGTTAGCTCTTCCATTTAGTTACGTCTTTATGAAATTAGGAGCTGATCCAACTATTGCGTATATTTCATTATCGCTTGTTTATCCGTGTGCATTGGTCTGTGATTTATGGATACTTCACAAATATTCAGGTTTCAATAGAATGGATTTTTTGGTTGATGTAATATTTAGAGGTTTGTTTATAATATGTCTATCTGTTATAATTCCATATTTAATATATGTCTTAATGGATTCCTCAATATATAGACTTTTATTTATAATAATAACCTCCATTATTTCGTCTGCATTCTTTATTTTTTATATTGGTATGAATAAAATTATGAGAAAGAAAGTAGTTGGAAAATGTCAGAAATTAATATTTAAGTTAATAAGAAAATAAAATGAGATATACATTTTTGGTACCTGTTTATAAAGATTTATTTTTAGAAGAGTCATTGAGAAGTATTTTAAATCAAACATATAAGGATATTGAGATTATCATTTCAGATGATTGTTCTCCATATGATTTGAAAGGTATTATAGATAAATTTAATGATAAAAGAATAATATATCATCGTAATAAGGATAATATTGGCGCAAATAAACTTGCTGAACATTGGAATATGCTGTTGTCTATGGCGCAAGGTGATTATATTATAGTCGCTTCAGATGATGATATATATGAATCTGATTTTTTACAGAAGATGGATTGTTTAATCAATAAATATCCAGAAGTGGATATCTTCAGAGCACGGGTTAGAAATATAAATACTGAAAATGAAACTATTTGGGAGGACTTAATGTATCCAGAATATCAAGATGAGTTTTCCGCAATATGCTCATATTCAACTGTATGTATAGGTAATTATGTATTTAAGAAGGATGTTTTAATAAAGAATAGCGGATTCTTGAATTTACCGTATGCAATGGGGAGTGATACAGGAACCGTTATATTAATGTCTAAACGTGGAATGGTGAATTCGTTAGATATATTGTTCAACTATCGTATATCTGATGCACAGGTATCACATCGTTCAAGAGATAAGATTAGGGATAAAGGTAAGCTAAATGCAGCATTAGACTTTCATCTTTGGATGAAAAATTATATCGATAACATTAGTTATGAAAGGACAAAATTGAATCGAATAAAGATAGATACTTTTGTTAAGAAACATATTAAAGGTGGATTCCTGCATTGTTCAAGATTATATTATGGAGCATTAAACATAAAAGAATTCTGTCGATTATATAAATTCTTGAAATCTGAAGGTTGTTTTTCGCGTAAGGCGGATGAACTTTTATTTATAATAGATTATTTACACAGTAGAAGATATTATTAGTATGAATCATATAGACTGTGATGTTTTAATTTCTATAATAGTTCCTGTTTTTAATAATGAAAGTTTAATTGGTAAATGTATTGAGAGTATAATTAATCAGACATATAAGAATTGGGAATTGATTATTGTTGATGATGGTAGTACTGACAATTCTTTATATGAATGTAAAAAATATGAAGATAAAGATAGTAGAATAAAAGTAATTCATCAGGAAAATCAAGGTGTAAGTAGGGCGAGATATAATGGATTTAAGTGTGCAAAAGGAAAATGGATAACATTTGTAGATTCTGATGACACTATTCCTGAAGATGCGTTAGAATCCTATTTATCTGTAATGTCTGATTCTACAGATATAATAGTTGGCTGGATAAGAAATATAAAACCGATGGAGGATATCTTGACGATAGATGAATATAGGAGAAGAAATATTAGAAGAGGAGGAATTCATGTTGGACCAGTTGCACATTTATATAGGAAAGCAATAATCACAGACGATGTATTTGATATACCACGTATAATAACAATGGGTGAAGATATGCTGATGAATATAAGAATATCTTTTAATACGTCAAAACCTGTGAAAATAGTAAAGAAAATGGTGTATAATTATTTTATCGAGAACGTAAATAACACAACAAATTCTCATAAAATATCTATGGAATATGAACATATATTGCATAAATATAGGTTGAAATCAATACCTGAAGATTTTTGGTCAATATATATGCCTGAGATGATAGGAATACGGGTCTATACAGTAAAGCAATATTTAATGAAACATCCATTTTCAATTAAATGGAGAAAATCAGATTTTTTTATTTGTTTATTAAATGATATTAACCATGATGGATATAATTTAAATAAATCCATGCATATTATATTTAATACAACTAATCATTTAGTAGGAATAATCTTAACATTCTATCTTATAATAAGAAATAAGTTATGAATATTGCTTTCTGTTTGGATAATAACTATGTCAAATATTGTTCAGTAGTAATTTCCTCTATAATATATAATAATCAGAATGAGTCGATAACGTTTCATTTATTCTCTGACGGAATAACTGATGAAAATAAACAGAAATTACAAAGTTGGTTGTCTTCTTATAAAAATAAATCAGTTGTTTTTCATAAGATAGATATTTCTACATTTAAATATTTTCCTATAAAGGATGCATATATAAACATTTCAACATATTTCCGTCTTGCAATGCCATCTTTGCTTCCAGATATAAAAAAAGTTTTATATTTAGATTGCGATGTCATTGTAAATAAGTCGTTAAAAGATTTATGGGATGTTGATATATCTGGTTATGCTTGTGCAGGAGTGATAGATAGGATAAACGACAGCATACGTTTATATAACAGATTGCATTATCCGATGTCTGATGGTTATGTTAATGCAGGTGTATTGTTGATAAATTTAGAAAGATGGCGACAGGATAATATTTTTGAAAAATCGATAAGTATTGCAAGAAAAGAATCTGACAAGTTGAAGAATCATGATCAGGATCTTATTAACAAAATATATCATGGGCAGATAAAGATGTTGCCGTTTAAGTATAATCTGCTTGAATATTATTTATATACAGAAGACTGGCTGTATATGGACAGAAAGTATTATCCGGAGATAATCGAGGCGTGTAAGTCTCCTGCAATTATTCATTTCTGTATGCCGCAAAAACCTTGGCACTATGAATGTATAAATCCGTATAAAGAACTTTATTATAAGTATAGAGCTATGACACCGTGGCAGGAAGTTAAATTGACACATAAAGTGCAACGGCTTTCAAATAAACAAAAACTGAAACTTCTTATGGAAAAAATTGGATTGTACAAGGTAGAACGTAAGACAACTTTACGTAAAGATATAAATATAATCGAGGAACCGGATAATGTATTATTCTGATATGCAAGGAAAACGTCTTGATTATATTGACGCTATGCGTGGTGTTGCAATTCTGTTTGTAGTGTTCGGCCATATACCAATGTATTGCTATGGAATAGCAAATGAGCATCTGTCATCGTTCCGGGCTTTAACATCTTTGTTGCAAATGCCGATGTTCTTTTTTGTGTCAGGCTTTGTGTTGAATCCTCAAAAAATGTTAAATAGGAGGGTGAAATGTGGTATTCAAAATTCAGGCAGCTGATTGTCCCGGCAATGTTTTTCTGTGGAATATATGTTCTGATAAATAAAACAGATATAATATATTGTCTAACGGATAAATTTAAATGTGGATATTGGTTTACTCTTATTTTATTTGAGTTTATAATAATTCAATGTCTTTGGGAGTTTATTGCGAAGACTCTTAATATAAATAACAAAAGGAAAATATATATAATTTTGTCTGTTGTGATTGCATTAGGAATTTATGTGTTGTCAATGCCAACAGTTTCAAATAGATTAGGACGTGTAAGTGGTATTGTTGGAATACCGATGTTAAGATATTATATGTATTTTGCGGCAGGACAATTAATACGTTTGAATTTGGAGAATTTGTTTCAATATAAATATCGTGATACGCTTGTATCTGTTATTATTTTTGGCTTTCTATTGTCGGCTGTTTATAATTGGTGCTTTAATGTGGAATTAAGCGGACTATTATTTCATGTCAACTTCATAATATTTGAACTGTTTGCATTATTGTCAGTTTTTGTTTTATTTTATAAAAAACGTACGTATTTCTCATCGTCATTGCGTGCATCAAAAGCAATAACTTTTATAGGACGTAGAACATTAGACATCTATCTTCTGCATTATTTTTTCTTGCCAAAAGATCTTTCCGTATTCGGACATTATTTTGTAAATCATCCGGCTCCAATATTAGAACTTGCTTTTGGAGGAATAGTTACAATACTGATTGTTGCTGTATGTCTTATTGTAAGTGAGATATTACGTCAGAGCACTTTTTGCAGAAAATTGTTGTTGGGAGCAAGATAAAAACTTATTAGAATAATGTTATCAAACTTAGAGGATAGGATAAATCTGCAATCAAAGACATTGAATGCTGTGAAGATGTTGATGATACTTTTTGTCATCTTCATTCATATGAATCCTACAACCGAGCGATGTGGAGAGGTGGCGATGTGGTGGCATTCAATTGTTGTAGTTGCAGTACCTGTATTTTTTATAATTTCCAGATATTTTTTCTTTTATAATGTAAAGGAATTTAATAGTGATGTATACGTAACAAAACTGAAGAAGCGAGGTAGAACATTACTCATACCTTATCTATTATGGAACTTATTACCTGTATTCATGATAGTAGGAGGAAATTTGTTTTCTATAATCTTTAGGGGAAAATCGTTTGATGCACTATGTTCTTTCTTTTATGGGTTATGGGATGACGGATTGTGGCATATCTGGTGGGATAAGACATCTGGTACGATGCCGTTTGACTCACCTCTGTGGTATGTGCGTGATCTTATGATTGTTGTTTGCCTGTCACCGATCATATATTGGTTGATAAAACGAATTGGGCTGTTGTTCCCTATAATAATTGGTATATTATATGTATCCGGTCTATGGCCTAATGTTACTGGATTCAGTCCAACAGCATATCTGTTTTTTTCAATAGGTGCGACTTATGCGCTGAAGAATCGGTTGATGATTGATATGCCACGTAATATGAAATATATTCTGTTGATACTTGCATTGGTTTTCTTTATTTTACAGAATGTGGAATCCGTACCTGTTATTAATAGGTTATTTATTATAATATCATCATTAATATGGATTGTTGGGTTTTCTCATTTGCCGGATAAAGTTATGAATATAGTTTCGAAATATGTTTCGTCTGTGTTTTTTATTTATGCGATACATAACACTTTTGTATTGGCAAACACATCTAAAATCTTATTATGGCTCGTTGATGAAAAGGTTTGTTACTGGATATCACCTTTAATTACTATGATGCTCTGTGTTATGGCTGCATATTTCTTATTAAAAAAGATATTACCGAGATTTACAGCATTTATTTGTGGAGGAAGAATATAATGTTAGTATAGTATATGGAAAAGAAACATGTTCATTATGCGTGGCTTGATGCCATAAGATTCATTGCAGCTTTCTTGGTGTTGTTGTGTCATTCAAGAAATGATTTCTTTATGAAATATAATTTTCTGGATGCAGACCAACAAGGACCAATATCGTTCTTGTTTTATCTGATTGGCCGTATGGGAAGCGAGGCTGTATTTGCTTTCTTCATTCTAAGCGGTTTCCTTGTTGGTGGTCCAGGATTAGAAAGGATATTTAAATCGACATTCGATTTGAAAAATTATACGGTGGACCGTTCTGTACGTATAATGCTGCCTTTGGTCTCTGCGATTGTGATGTATCTTGTAATTGCACCTTTCGTTGGGGAAAATATTAACTGGTGGAATGTTATTGGAAATCTTTTCTCTTTACAATGTATATTATGCGATCCTCTTGTTACTCCTTTCTGGAGTCTTAGCTATGAGGTCTGGTTCTATGTATTTTTAGCGGCATTTGCATTGGTTATGCAACGGAAGCGTTGGGGCTATCTTCTTTTTATTATTTGCTGCTTGGTATATCTTAAAATGAATGCGTTATATCTATTGATGTGGTTGATAGGAGCTGCTGCATATCTTACAAAACCAAAGAAGTTTAATAAGTGGCAATTCTTTGCAAGTATAATATTGTTAATAGTTGCGATTGCGTTTACTCAAATGACAAAAGCAAGTAAGGCTATGTCTTTTGATTTACCGAAAATGGGAGAAGGATATAATCTTATTTTATGTATTTCTATGGGATGGTTTGTGCAGCAGGTAATTTTACTGCAACCTAAATATAAATGGTTGAAGACAATAGAAGGGGCTTTCGGTAAACTTGCAAATTTCTCTTATACATTATATCTGACACATAGAATAACATTGCTTGTCATTTTTACATTGTTTCTAAAAAAAGAGGAAGCAGATTTGTCTTTACCTAACATAATGATGTTTGTGTTTATTATGTTAATATGTCTTGTTGTTGCATATATGTTTTATTATATTGCAGAGCGCCATACAAAGGATGTTAAGGTTTGGATAAAGAAAAAATTATGTTTGATTTAGTATATGAATAATCCTTATATATCTATTATTGTTCCCGTTTATAAAGTTGAAAAATATATCAGAAATTGTATTGAAAGTATTATCTGTGAGAATGGCGATTGGGAACTGATACTTGTGGATGACGGAAGCCCTGATGGTTGTCCTGCAATATGTGATGAGTACGCAGAGAAAGATGAACGTGTGCAGGTGATACATAAGAAAAACGGCGGCGTTTCAACGGCTCGTAATGCAGGACTGGATGTCGCGCGAGGAGAATGGGTATGGTTCGTAGATGGAGATGATTTTGTTACTGGGAATGAAATAAATAATTGTATTGATAAGATTAAAAGGTGTGACAGCGATTACGTGCAATTTGGACATACGCGTATCGAAGAGGAAACCGGAAACCGGCAAATAATAAAGAAGGATGATGTTATAGGTGAGGAGAAAAATAATTTCTTCATTAAATATGCGATATATACACATTGGTGTGTATGGTATAAACGTGAGATGATAGAACGTCATAATCTGAGATTTTCTGAAGGCTTGCGTATGGCGGAGGACCTTGAATTTATGTACTTGTATCAGCTCTATGTTAAGAAACCAATACAGTTGAATGTGAATTTATATAATTACATAATAAGGAAAGACTCGGCTGTACGTAATGCTAATTCGTATAGAAACGGTGTAGAAGACTCGTTCGTAGTTCTTAATCATTGGTTGGAAAGGATTCAAAAGGAACAAATATCAATTGAACCATGGATTGATAGTAAGATTAATATATTTGTTAAACGGTTGTTGTACTATGCGTGGCACGTATTGAATCTTGATAAGAAAATTTTTCATTCAAGATTTTGCGATGTGATTAGAAAGTATAAAAATGCAGGTTTTTATTTCCCTGGAAATATCAATATGCGTATTGCATTCTTTAATATTACGTTATATTTCGTTCTTAATAGAGCCTATCTTAAATTCAAAGGATTGGAATAAAATATTTTAATTATGATACCGAAACTTATACATTATTCATGGTTTAGTGGCGAGCCGTATCCGGAATTTCTGAAAGAGTGTATGGACACATGGAAGAAGGTCTTGCCGGATTATGAGTTTATGTTATGGGACGCCAAGAAGCTGGCGGAATGTAATAATGTGTTCGCAAACGAGGCTGTGAGTGTAAGAAAGTGGGCGTTTGCCGCTGATTTCGTAAGGCTGTATGCTGTATATCATTATGGTGGAATATGGCTCGATACGGACATTGATATGTTCAAATCGTTTGATCCGTTCCTGAATGACGGAATGTTTATAGGACGTGAGTATTATGTACACCATGAGCCGGGAAAGGAGAACTTTGTTACATTGACGTCTCATTGTTTTGGGGCGGAGAAGGAACATCCGTTTATAAAGGAGTGTCTTGAATATTATGAGCACAGGCACTTTATACGCTCACATAACGAGAAATTGCCTCAGGAACTGCGCTATGACATGACCATAATACCAATGGTGCAGATGAGACTGGCAGAGAATTATGGGTTCGATTCGCGTAATAGTGTGAACAAGTTGCAGATATTAAGCAACGGGGTGCATGTGTATCCTTATCAGTGGTTTGACCAGCCGGGATATACTTCAATGAAAGATGTTGTTTGTATACATCGGGTAGCGCAAAGCTGGAATCCAAAGGTTAAAGGACAAACCCTTCGGGACGTTACTAATCCTAAGAAAAAGACATTGGGATACCGTAAGATGATGTTGCAGAGAAAATTGGCTGATTTTATATTGAATTTATAATAAAGTATAATTATGAACTTACTTAAGCTTAAGTTTGTATGTTCTTCTTTTATTTCTTTTTTGAAACAAAGACATATAAGATCTGTTATTGGTAATATAAAATATTTATATATTAATATTCGAATAATTTTTTCAAAAGATCCGGAAAGTCTTTATATAAAGAAACATGAATTGAATAGAGAGTTATTAAAAACAATAATACCTCTTAAAAATTGTGTATATGACGAATCTCCGGTTGATAATTATAGAATTTGGGTATTATGGTGGCAAGGGTATGATGCTATGCCTGAGATTGTGAAATGTACTTATAATAGTATTTGTCGAATGGCAGGTAAGGATGTTGTATTAATTACAAAAGACAACATAAGCGAATATATAAGTATTGATAGTTGGATAGAAGAGAAAGTGCATAAGGGTTTTATGAAACTTCCTGCTTTTTCTGATTATATACGTGCTTATTTGTTATTTGAATATGGTGGAATGTGGATTGATAGTACAGTCTTATTTACAAGGCAAATGCCAAAATGGATTTATGAAGAAAAATTTTTCACAATATATAAAGATGTTAATATAACAAATAAATATGTTGCAATGGGTCGATGGAATGTTCAGATTCTTGGAACGAACAAAAAACATCTGCAACTTTTTGAAGATATGCTATATGTTTTCAGAGAATATTGGAGAAAATATAATTATATAATGGATTATCTGCTTGTGGATTATTCTATCGATTATTCATATAATGAAAGAAAATCTGTAAGGGAGTTGATTGATTCTGTTCCTGTAACAAATACTAAGATGCATACAATTTTAAGTTTGTTTGATCTTCCATATGATTCAAAGAAAATAAATGAATTAATGAAGGATACATGGCTTTTTAAGTTAACATATAAACATAAATTTATCAACGAGGTAAATGGATTACCAACATTTTATAAAATAATAATAAGGGATAATCTTCCTATAAAATAGTAATATGACGAATTTCATAAAAAAAGAGCGTGATAAAAGTATTGATATAGCACGTGGTTTAGCAATTATTCTTGTAGTTGTCGGACATTCTGGAATAAATCAGTATTTTTGGAACTTGATTTATTTTTTTCATATGCCATTGTTCTTTTTTATATCTGGATGTTTTTTCAGACCTTTACAAAAATTTGATTTATTAACTTACATAAGAAAATTAAGATGGAATGAATTGTATAAAAATTTTGTTATATATTCAATCGTATTTTTAATAATATCTCCATTATTATGTCATTATGGTATTAGTAAGTCTGATGTTACCTCATGGGGAGATTTTTGGCATAGAATTATAATAATATTGAGATTCAGAACGTCTACGATTGACTTATTAAATCAATTTTGGTTTTTTCCTGTATTATTTTTTGTTCATGCAATTTCTTTGTTTTTTGTGAAGAATAGGAATAAATATGTATTCTTAGTAGCAATTATTGTTTATTTTATTGGCAGATATTGTTATAACAAAGGATGGAATGAACCTTATGATTTTAGTCGTATCTTATATTTTACGGGATTTTATTTAATAGGATTTTGTTTATATCCACATCAACGAAAATTTATAATATCAGGATGGCCTGTATTATTGTGTGTGACAATTTTTTTATTATTGTCAATTAAATCGTATCAGACTTTTTCTTCAGAAATTTTATATTTTATTGTAGCGATGTGTGGAATATATATAACTATATATATATCAAATATATTTTCTAAAAATAAAAAATTTGATTTTCTATGTTTTATAGGAAAGCATACTTTGGATATATTCTTATTCCATACGATAATTATGAAACTTGGCGAGAAATTTATTGCTTATGTTGGATTTATACCGAATGTGACTGGATGGGGGGGAGCTAATATATTAAGTCCATATTGGTTATTATTTTCTATTTTAGGTGTAGCTGTTCCTATTTCATGTAGACTTATCTTTAAAAAATTACGATGTATATGATGTTATTATATATATTGAAACATAATCCATGGGGAATTGGTGGCGGTTGTTACGCATGCCGTAACTATTTGGAGCTTTTCTCAGAGATATTCAAGGATATGCATATTGATGTACTTATATGCAGTGAGTATCTAAAGAACGCAAAGCAGACAGATTTCGCTAATTGCAGGTTTATCCCCGTAGCTCCACGTACGAGATTCGGGAAATATATGTCGCCACTGACCGGTGTGCTGCACAGACATAATGGCGCAGCAAAGCGGATGATTGCGGAGAATGATTATGATTACTGTATATTCGATCATAACAGTATTGCAGGGTCGCTTGTAGATGATTGCAGAAAGGCAGGGATAAAAACAATAGTTCTGAATCATAATTGTGAGCAGGAGTATTTTCGTGATAATAACAGCAAGATAAAGAATTTGTTGTTATTGCCTGTGGTTAGAAAGAATGAAAGACATTCGTATAAGGAGTGTGATTATAATATATTCCTGACGGAAGAGGATGAAGCCACTTTTAAGAAACTGTATGGCAGTTCGGAAACAACAAGCATTGTCGGTGGATGCTTCCTAAGAAAGGGTGAAAAAATAAATGTAAAGAATAGCAGGCCATTTGACAAGGAGAACCCGAAGATTGTTATAAGTGGCACGATGGGAAATGTGCAGAACTTGGACGGGATAAACTATTTTCTTGACGAGCTGTATAGATTTGTTCCTGAGAATATGAGTGTTGTTTTTACCGGACGTAATCCTTCCGTAGAATTAAAAGAAAAGGTCGTGCAATATAATAATGTTAGAATTATAGAAAATCCGGAAAATATATTGGATATTGTCGGACAATGTGATATCTTTGTATGTCCTACACGTCTTGGTGGCGGAATGAAACTAAGGATTATAGACGGACTGAGATGTGGATTGCCTGTCATTGCTCATAAAGTGTCGGCAAGAGGATATACACATTTTATGAAGAATGGTATAATCAGACAGTTTGAATGGCCTGAAGAGTTTAAGAATTGTTTAGAAAAGACTTTGACAGACATAAAGTCTGAAAGAATGGACAGATATAAGATAAAAGGTGAAGCTGAGAACTTCTTTTTTTTTGATTCTGCGATGAATAGAGTAAAGAAAATAATAATTGAGTAAAAAGTATGGCAAATATATTGACATATATAAAACGTAATTGGTTTGAATTGTTGATAACATTCTGTATTTTCAGCAATTTGTATCCATATACTTTTCCTTCGTATATGTATTATATAGGTATATTGCTTATAATGTATAAGATGACACGTTATCAAGTACGGTTCGTGAGCAAAAATGTGATATATGTGTTCTTTATATTGGCAATATGGTTGTCAACAATTATCAATGCTGTATATGATATTCGTCCTATATTATATACGTTGATATTGATAGTAGCTGCACCGTTTATAACCGGAGTGAAATGGCATCTTTATAAGAAGAAGCTATTGCATAATATATTTATAGGCTTTGCTTGCACTGTGGTCGTAAGTCTTGTCGCGAAATTTCAGGGCGTGAATTATCAGGTGACAAAGAGACTTGGTGAAAGTATGGAACTATATGGCGGTGTTGACGAATTTTCAGGCTATGCAAAATTCCCCATGTGGAATAGTGCTGCTGCGGCTGTGAGTATGCTGTTTTTTGCATACCTGTTGTTCAGAGAGGGTGAGAAGAAATTGTGGACAAGAGTTTTTTATATAGTGATGTTGTTGGCATCAATGTATGTATGTCTTATCTCAGCCTCACGTTCTGCGTTTGGTCTTGCTGTTATCCTGTCTGTCGTTTTATTGAAATGGCTGTCACCGAATTTAGGGAAATTGACGAAGTATGTCGTGGTGTTTGGGTTAATAGGAATCCTGTCGTTCCCGTTTTTCATGGATAGTGCTACGCGAATGTTGCAGAAACAAGAAACTCAGGAGGAAACGGGTGTTACATCGCGAGACTTGCTTTGGGCACAGCGTATGGCAGAGTTTAATTCTTCTCCTATATACGGTGTCGGATTTGCTGTGCAGGGAACGGATGAAGATCAGACGGTAGGTCGTGGCGAGTCAGGATCAAGTTGGCTTTCAATATTGGCACAGACCGGAGTTATCGGCTTTGTGATTGCATTGATATTATGGTGTAAGTCGTTTACAAGATTGAGACATATAAGATATGACAGTGAGAATGTGCTTGCATATGCATTGTTCCTGTTCTTCACGGTGCATTCTATTCTTGAAGGTTATATGTTCCAGGGAGGATGGTACATGTGCGTGATATGCTGGCTCACTGTGGCTATTGTGACTGAAGCAAAGATGTACAGAAAGTATCTGATGTGATATTTTGTGCATGAGAAAGAAATGTATCGTTTTACTATTGTTGTTGTCGGCATTTGTTGTCGGTGAGTTCATCCTCCGTTACGCTTTCGGCTTCTGCGACGCATTACTTTACCGTGAGAGTGACAAATATGAATATATTGCACAGCCCAATCAGAACAGGCACAGATTCGGAGCGTATATACATTATAACTCGTTTTCGCAGCGAAATGGAGAACCCGACTCAACAAAGGTGAGGGTGCTGGGGCTTGGTGACTCTGTACTGTTCGGTGGAACTTGGATGGATCAGGACTCTCTTGCTTCTACTTTATTTTCTGATGAGACCGGTACGCAGATGCTTAATATCTCTTCAGGCAGCTGGGGACCGGACAATTGCGCGGCATATCTGAAGGAGAAAGGAACATTTGGAGCAAGTGCTATGATTTTAGTGTGCAGCAGTCATGATGCGTATGATGTAATGACTTACGTGCCGGTGGTCGGAGTCGTACCGACATATCCAGACCGTCAGTATAAGCTGGCATGGACGGAACTTATTGATAGATATCTTGTTCCGAGAATAAGGATGATGTTTGGAAAAACAGAAGTGAAACTCGATCCTGATGAGCAGGTTGTGAAGAATAGCGAATTCAAAAATACAGTGAGGCAGAAGTCTTCATCGTTCAACAATGGTTTTGTCCAATTGTTGGATATATCACAGAAAAAAAATATTCCGATGGCAATTTATCTGCACGCAGAGAATGATGAGATAAGTGCAGGACGGTATAACGAGATGGGACAGAAAATAATAGAATGGGCTGCGGAACATGACGTGTGTCTGATAGAGGGTTTGAGAGCCGGAGAAACAGAAAATATGTATCATGACAAGATTCATTTTAATGAGGCGGGACAAAGGTTTCTTGCCACACAGATGGTGAGATTATATAAAGAATGTCTGAAACAGACTGTGAATAAAGAGGAAAAACATGTAAGATAGTCTGAATATGAAAAATAAAGGTATTGCCATATTACAGCCGGAAGTGCCTCATTATCGGGAGGAGTTTTTCGAATTGCTGGGACAGAAGTGTGAGACGATGGACGTATATGTATACAACTCGTTTGACGACACGCGCAAGAATGGTTTTAAGATAAATACCGAAAAGCTGAAGTTTATTCCTAACAAGCAGGTGAAGGGCTTCTTGTTTTATAATCCGCGGGTGTTGTTTGACAAAAGATATGATGTGATCGTGCTGATGCTGCACTTCGCGCACATCACCACGTGGCTGCTGTTGCTCACTAAGTTTCTGCATCGAAAAAAGATAATATTGTGGGGACAGGGAATCTCAGTGAAACGTTATTTAGAGGAAGAGCACAAACCCGACTGGAAACTACGATGGCAGATGGCATTGGCTGACGGTGTGTGGCTGTATATGCAGAAGGAGTTGGAGCAATGGCGCAAGGTGTTTCCGAATAAAAAGATGGCGGCACTTGACAATACGTTGTCGGGCGTTGACGATATGCTGGCGTATCGTGGGGACAAGAGCGCACTGAAGGACAAATATGGCATAAAAGAGAAAACGGTGTTGATATTCTGTGCGCGTTTCGAGTCCAACTACCGCCGCACGGATTTGTTGGTTGAGGCTATGCAACGGTTGGACAGCAGAGAGTTCGGATTTATAATAATAGGTGCAGGAAAGAACAAACCGGATTTCAGCGGTTTTGAGAATGTACATGACTTCGGTGCGGTGTATGATACCGACGTGAAGCGTGAGTTGTTTGCCATAGCCGACATTTATTTCCAACCGGGATGGGTGGGGCTGTCTATTGTTGAGGCGATGGCTTACGGATTGCCGGTGTTCACATTCAAACGGAGTGAGGAGACGAAGCAATGTGTAGAGTATAGTTATATAATGGCATTGCAGAACGGCATGATATTCGGGAACATGGATGAGTGCGTGTCTGCGATAAGCACGATTACTCTGGAGGAGATACGCAGACTCGGGGATAATGCCCGTGAGCTTGTAAGGACGCATCTCATGCCTGCACAGATGGCGGAGAAGGCTTATTCTGTCATAGAACAGCTTTAATATATAAAGACGTAGAATGAAAGTAATACATTATATTCCTAGTATTGACAGGTCTTCCGGGGGTACGACGGCTTATATGCAGTTGCTTGCCGATAAGCTCGGCAGACTGGTGGAGTTGCATGTGGTGAGTCATGAGTCAGACAATCCTGTAATGTTGAACAATTGTCGCATTCATTATATCAGCCGTTTTTTTTCCGGCAACATGAAACGGGAATGGCAGGCGTTGATAGAAGAAATAAAGCCTGATGTTGTGCATATAAACTGCTGTTGGATGCCAGGATGCGCGTTTGCCCAGAAATGGGCGCAGCAAATGGGTGTGAAGGTAGTGTTAAGTCCTCACGGTATGCTGGAGCCATGGATAATGGCTCGTCATTATTGGACGCGAAAGCTGCCGGCACTGTTGCTTTATCAGAAACGTGCTGTGCTCAGGGCTGACAGTATACATGCTACCGCTGACAGCGAGAAAGACAATCTGTTACGCTTGGGCTACAACGACAAGATAGAGGTGATTGCCAACGGCATTGACGTGGACAAAGTCGATATGAAACGCTCGTGGAGACGTAACAGGGAGATTCTGTTTCTTTCGAGAGTCCATGTGAAGAAAGGCATAAACTTTCTTGTTGAGGCGGTTGCTTCTCTTAAGGATGAGCTGGATGGCTATTGTGTTAAAGTCGCCGGTGAGGGTGATGAGAATTATATAAATGAATTGCGGCAACTTGCAGTCCGTCTCGGAGTTGAGCATATGATTAAGTTTGTCGGTGGAGTATACGGCGACAGTAAATGGGAACTGTTCAGACATGCAGACGTGTTTGTGTTGCCGACCCATAGTGAGAATTTCGGCATTGTGGTGGCTGAGTCTCTTGCTTGCGGCACCCCTGTCATCACAACAAAAGGCACTCCGTGGCAAGAACTTGAGACCGCAGGCTGTGGATGGTGGACGGAGATTGGCGCAGACGCTCTTACTGCTGCATTACGCAAGTTTATCGCGCTGACAGACGATGAGCTCGAACGCATGGGACGTAATGGAAGGAAACTTGTCGAGAATAAGTATTCCTCAATGAAGATGGCAGAGGATATGGTGAGGATGTATGATAAGTTGCGGAGATAATCTACATGTTTTTATTCATTCTAAAGTTATGGAAAAAGTTAATTTGGCTTCATTCACAACTGGAGATTTCGACAAGGGAGCATCTTTCATCAAGCAGACTTTGTGGTTTTTTGTAAGTGCGATGTTTGTACGTGCTTCATGGAATCCGTTCATTGGAATAAAGATATTTCTTCTCCGTGCTTTCGGAGCTAAGATAGGGCGGGGGCTTATTATAAAGAATAATGTTACGGTGAAGTTTCCTTGGAAACTTACCTTAGGTGACAACTGTTGGCTTGGCGAGCATTGTTGGATAGACAATCTTGATAATGTGGTGATAGGCAGCAATGTCTGCATATCGCAGGGGGCGATGCTCCTTACCGGCAATCATGATTATACGGAGGCATCGATGCCTTATCGCAATGCGCCGATAAGAATAGAGGACGGTGCATGGATAGGTGCGCAGGCTACTGTGTGTCCGGGTGTCACGGCTCACATGCAGTCGATACTGACAGTCGGCAGTGTGGCAACAAAGGATATGGATGAGAACTGTATTTATCAGGGAAATCCTGCTGTGTGTATAAGGAAAAGAATTATAAAGGAATAACATTGGTTTTATCTTGTTATGAAAATTTCTATAATCACTTCATGTTTTAATCGTAAGGACACAATACGCGGAGCGATAGAAAGCGTGCTGGCTCAGGATTATGACAATACGGAGTATATTGTTGTGGACGGAGCCTCGACAGACGGCTCGCTGGATGTGATAAACGAATACAGAGGACGCATCGGAAGGATAATAAGCGAACCGGACCATGGCATGTATGAGGCGATAAACAAAGGGATACGTGCGGCGACAGGAGACGTGATAGGGCTTGTCCATTCTGACGACTTTGTTTATGACGAGCATGTCGTGTCTGATGTCATGGAGGTGTTTGAACGCACAGATGCTGATTTTGTATATGCCGACGGCATTTATGTTGATGAGGAGAATACAAATAAGGTGGTGCGCAACTGGATTGGCGGACGCTACGCGAAGTGGAAAGTACGGCATGGATGGTTGCCGCTGCATCCTACGTGTTATATAAAGCGCGACGTGATGATGCGTCTCGGTCTTTACGATGAGAGTTATAAGATTGCGGCCGATACAGATCTGCTGGTCAGATATCTGTTGGAAAACGATCTGAAAGTGAAATATATGAAGCGTTATGTTGTCAGGATGCGTATGGGCGGACTGAGTACCGATAACGCCAAGAGGAAAAAAATGTGGGACGAGGACATCAGAGTGTATTCGTCGCATCATTTCAAATGTCCGCAAATTACCAAGGTGGAAAAAATGTTATGGAAGGTTCCGCAGTTCATATCGGCAAAGTGGAAGTGACCGGGATTTTTTTCGAACTGTTGCAGGTGTCGGTAGGCACACGTAGCAGACTCTCTGTCGTGCCTACTGCGGAAGAATGGCAGGCTTTGTATGACATGGCGGCACGTCAGACTCTGATAGGCGTGTGTGCCGATGGCATTGACAGGCTTGATGCGGAGCAGAGACCTCCACGTTCGCTGGCTATGCGCTGGGCAATGACTGTAGTTCGTATTGAACAGATGAGCCGCCGTCAGAATATGCAGGCAATGGATGTGCAGCGCCGTTTTGCAAAGGCGGGCTTCCGCTCGTGCATATTCAAGGGCGTGGGAGTGGCGGCATATTATCCGCATCCGCTCAGACGGCAGGGTGGTGACATTGATATATGGCTTGAAGGCGGACGCGAAAAAATAATAAAATACATACGCGGCATATCGCCGCTTGAGACTGTGAGCTATCATCATATAGATTTCCGTATGGTGAAGGATCCGCTTATAGAAGTGCATTTCTTTCCGACTTTTCTGCTTAATCCGTGGCGCAACAGAAAGATGATGCAATACTGGAGGCAGGAGACTCCGAGACAGATGGAGAATAATGTTGAACTGCCTGACGGGCAGGGGATGATAACCGCACCGACAGATGACCTTAATGTCATAGCCTTGCTCGGACACATAATGCATCATTTTCTGGAGGAAGGCGTGGGGCTGCGGCAGATTGTCGATTATTATTATCTGTTGACGCGCGGCTGTAGGACGCTTGACCGTGAGGCGGTGACGGGCAGGCTGCGCGACTTTCATATGACAAAGTTTGCCGGTGCGGTTATGTATGTGTTGAAGACCGTGCTGAACATGGATGATAGATTTATGATTGCCGCACCTGACGCGAAAGCCGGAAGGATGTTGTTGGACAATATATTGAAAGGCGGAAACTTCGGAATGTATAATGATGCTTTGAAGGCGATACGTCAGGCAGACAGCCCGTTGGGCAGTTTCTTCCGCCGTGAGCGATACAACATGAGACTGTTGAGCAATTATACGGAGGAATATTTCTCTGAGATTGCATACCGCATTTTTTCTTTTTCTATCGTAAGTATTGGAACGGATGGCGGTTGCGGCACACCAAAGCGTGAGACTGTAGAAAGAAAAATATATACGAATATCCGCTTTCCGCTCATACTTGCAAATATGCGACTAAAAAACGTTATCCGTCGTTCGGTTCTCGGCATGTGCCATACTGTGATTCAGAACGTGCTGTTTTGAACAGCGAAACAGCCTGTATTGTAAGCTAAAACGGGCTTTTTCGGACGCTCGAAAAGCACGTATGACAACGCGCTGGAAATCAGACGGTTGGACAATGTGGCATTCGTGGTCACGATTAACATAAAAATGTTAACGCAAAAAGGTGTCTTCCAACGGTCGTCGGGCGTAAGGGACATTTGCGGATATTTATAAAAATATATTTGTGAGAAAAGCTGATTTGAACTCCATCGCGCCTCAGCCCACCTCCCATGGCTGTGGCATGAAGCGGGTGTTGGTGAGTAACGGGGATGTGTCGTCGCCGGTCACTCAGATTGCGGTTACATCGTTAGTAAAGGGAGAGAGGGCTGGGAGGCACAGCCATCCTACGATGGACGAGTTTTTTCTTGTAAGGCGTGGAAGCATACGCATCACTGTGGGGGAGGATACAGAGGTGTTCGGTGCCGACGGATTTGTGAGCGTGCCTGCCGGTACCGCACATGAGATGGAGGCTGTGACCGACTGTGAGATTCTCACTATAGGATGCGCGGTGGTATAGATAAAGGCATGCGTCGTAATGATAAGAACAGACAAACCATGCCAGTATCACTGACAAGAGGAAACAAACAGACGTCATATATTATAGATAGATTGGAATTATAAACAATAAAACTTATAAACTTATTTTTATGGAAAGAAAAGTAGCGTTGATAACAGGTATCACAGGGCAGGACGGCTCGTTCCTCGCTGAGTTCTTGCTGGACAAGGGATATGATGTGCACGGCACCATCCGCCGCTCGTCTGTGGATTTTCGTGAGCGTATAGCCCATCTTGAGGGACGTCCGCATTTCCATCTGCACTATGCCGACCTGAGCGATTCGATGAGCATGATTCAGGTTGTAGGCAGAGTGAGACCTACTGAGATATACAACCTTGCCGCGCAGAGCCATGTGCAGGTGAGCTTCGACTCGCCTGAGTTCACGGCTGATGTCGACGCCACGGGCGTGCTCCGTGTGCTTGAGGCTGTGCGCCAGTGTGGGCTTGCAGACAGTTGCCGCATCTATCAGGCGTCCACATCCGAACTTTACGGCAAGGTGGAGGAGGTTCCGCAGAACGAGAACACTCCGTTCCATCCTTACAGTCCGTATGCCGTGGCAAAGCTGTACGGCTTCTGGATTGTGAAGGAGTATCGTGAGGCTTACAACATGTACTGCTGTTCCGGCATACTGTTCAACCACGAGAGTGAGCGTCGCGGAGAGACGTTCGTCACACGAAAGATCACACTTGCCGCAGCACGCATCGCGCAGGGCAAGCAGGACAAGCTCTATCTTGGAAACCTCTCTTCGTTGCGCGACTGGGGTTATGCCAAGGATTATGTGGAGTGTATGTGGCTCATCCTGCAGCAGGATAAGCCGGAGGACTTTGTCATCGCCACCGGTGTGCAGCACTCCGTACGCGAGTTCTGTTATCTCGCGTTCAAGCATGTCGGTATAGATCTTGAGTTTGTAGGCGAGGGCGAGGACGAGAAAGGCATCGACAAGGCTACAGGACGTGTGCTCGTAGAGGTGTCGAAAGACTTCTACCGTCCTACTGATGTCGTCAACCTGTGGGGCGACCCGTCCAAGGCAAAGAAAGAATTGGGCTGGAATCCGTCGAAGACCACCTTCGAGCAGCTTGTAAAGATCATGGTGGATGCCGACATGGCAAAGGTGGCTGTAGAACGTGCCGGCGAACAGGTGAAGACAAACCTTGCCGAGTATCTGGAGAAAGGTATTGTGAAATAAGTGGATGTCCTAAATCAATTGCCGTCATATTGTATGCCTTTAAGAGCGCGCATGTTGGTGGCAAAGATATGGATAACGTCTGATTGATTTCATAATATCGATTGATATTGAACAGCTACTTGACGTTTTTACAATTATATAATAAGATGTTGGATAAAAACAGTAAGATTTATGTAGCCGGACATCATGGTCTGGTGGGCTCTGCCATATGGAACAATCTCATGGGCAGAGGGTATACCAATCTTGTAGGAAAATCGCATAAGGAGCTCGACCTACTCGACCCGCTTGCAGTAAAACGTTTCTTCGACGAGGAGCAGCCCGACGCTGTTGTGCTGGCGGCTGCCCATGTAGGCGGCATAATGGCAAATCTCAATTATCGCGCCGACTTCATCTATCAGAACTTGCAGATACAGCAGAATGTCATAGGCGAGAGCTACCGCCACGGGGTGAAGAAACTTCTCTTCCTCGGCAGCACATGCATCTATCCGCGCATGGCTCCGCAGCCTATGAAGGAGGAGGCGTTGCTCACCTCCGAACTGGAATACACCAACGAGCCTTACGCCATAGCAAAGATTGCCGGTCTGAAGATGTGTGAGAGTTTCTCGCTGCAGTATGGCTGCAATTACATAGCAGTGATGCCGACCAACCTATATGGTCCTAACGACAACTTCCATCTGGAGAACAGTCATGTGCTCCCTGCCATGATCCGCAAGGTGTATCTTGCAAAATGCCTCAACGAAGGCAACTGGGATGCTGTGCGTAAGGACATCAGCCTGCGTCCTGTAGAGGGTGTGGATGGCAGCCGTTCAGATGATGAGATTCTTGCCACGCTTGCCAAATACGGCATAACGCCTGAGGCTGTGACTCTTTGGGGCACCGGCAGTCCGATGCGTGAGTTCCTTTGGAGTGAGGAGATGGCGGACGCCAGTGTGCACGTGCTTCTGAATGTTGACTTCAAGGATACATACAAGCCCGGTGACAAGGAGATACGCAACTGCCACATCAATGTGGGAACAGGTAAGGAACTGTCCATACGTGAGGTGGCAGAGAAGGTCGTGGCGGAAATCGGCTTCCATGGCGAACTGCGTTGGGATGCTTCCAAACCTGACGGCACTCCGCGCAAGCTGACTGATGTCACCAAGCTCCACAACCTCGGATGGCATCATAAGGTGGAGATAGACGAAGGCATCCACAGGCTCTACGAGTGGTATCAGAAAGGCATCTGCATCAATCATAAGAATTCCTGATATTTTCGTCTCATGACAATATCGTTATGTCTCCGCATCCCGCGCGCATCTGCCGTCCGGGATGCGGATTTTTTTTATTCTATAAGCCAGATGAACAAGACGAATAATGCTCCAGGCTTGCCATGGCGAGAAGGTGCACAAAAGCGAATCCTTACCTTTACTTCTCCTTATCACAGAACACCATTAACAGGTCTGTGGAATAAAACATTTTTTCGGGAAGCTCATCCTTGCTGCCTTCATATTTATAGAATTGTGTATAAATCTCCGGGCTTACATAATCAAGTGTGTTGTACGTAAAGCCGTCGGAGACAAAAGGATGGTCTGTGGCATGTTCTTTTCCGTATTGCTCCATCAGTTCTCTCAGGCTTCTGACGAGCTTGCTTTTAAGGCATACTTTTGAGAATACGGAAGGGTTGTCTGTCCCTTTTTTGCCCGTTTTCCTATCATACTGCCGACAAATGTCCACGCTCCCGTCCCCGAAATCCAACGTGTTTATCTTCACTATAAGTTCCTTGTATATGCCATACCTCTTTGAGATGTCGTCCATGACACACTTCAGTCCGCTCATCATGTCCTCTAAGGACATGTAGCAGCCGAGGGTCTCAAGATTCTCGTCCTTGCAGTCTATTCGTATAGAATGAGCCAGACCGTCCTCGTCGGCTGTATATACCTCAACCGTATTGCCTGTCTTTTTCCCATATTTATAAAAGGAATAGTCTGTCATTTTGTTAAATACATCTTTATGAATACGGTCATAATACGTTGAGTCAATCTTCACCGATATTGCCTGCACATTGTCGTCCGATGTATGGGCAGACGTCTCTGCAACAACGAGGAGATGGAATAATATCATTAAAAATCTTACTTGTCGCATATCTTTTGTTATTCTAATTATCATGATGCCGGTATATAAACGTTGGATAGCATCCTTCGTTTTCTCTCCAAGGCAAGCCTGAAGCAGTCTTCGTCTTGTTCATATGGCTTATCGAAAACGTTTGTTAAATCCGGAACCTATTTCCTTTCTACAAATTCTATTATATAGTCCCATGAATAAATCATCTTCTCGGGAAGCGTCTCCTTATCACCTTTATATCCGTAAGACCTGACATAAGCGTCAGGACTCAAATAATTCCATCGCGCAAAATCGGAATACCCGCAATCCTCGAACTCCATCCCATACTCTTTCATCATATCCTTTATGCTCCTGAATATCCCGCTCTCGAGAAATACTCTTTTGAATAAAGAAAAATCATGTCTTATCTTATGACGCTTCTTGTCATATATACGGCAGAGCTCAACGCTTTCCTCTCCGAAGTCAAGTGTATTTACCCATATCTGGAATCTTTTCCTTATGCCGTACCGCTTGTTGGCATCTGCCACAACATATCTCAGCCCACGCATTACATCATCAAACGTCATATATCCGGTGAAATCACTGTCTGACACATCGAACCGTACCTCATCTGCACTTGAGCCGTCATTTCCCAAGACATTGTTTATCAGCCATGTCTTTTCTCCATTCTTATAGTAGTGATAATATATGTTGTACATGTAAGCGTACACAGTATCGCTCCTTGATATTTGTTCTTCCTCCTCTTTCATTTTTATGCGAGGGTAGATGATGGAGTCAATCCTCACTGTTACAACATCCTCGCTGTCATCAGGCGTCTGGGCATTCGTCTCTGCAATAAAGCAGAGGCAGAGCAGCACTGTTGTGAATAATCTTAATTGTCGCATATATTTGTATGGTTTGACGTGAGTCTGACGAAATATATCAGTATGTGAACTTTGTTGTTGACTGAATTTATTGTGTCATTATCGCTTGCTTGCGCGCATCTATTCTCGCCATGACATAGTTCAAGCGAGTTTGTCTCTGTTCATCTGGCTTATCGAAAACGTTCTTAATCATAAAGAATTACAGACGATAATCTTCGTGCTCACTTATTACAAAGGTACGGAATTATTTTGTATGGCGTATGACTTCTTACGTTTTTTTAGGCGGTGATGGGAAAATGCATTTTCCAGCCTCTCACTCAGATAGAGTGTTCAAGGCATTGTCCATTATGCTCTTGAGAAAACGATGGCGGTCGCCACCACGATGTTTGCATTATATATATTCAAGGTCGCACGTACGCTTTCCTCCCTTTTGCCGGGCAGGACGGAGCGTGGGTGAACTTATCCCGGTGTTGTCCGCCCATGCAAAAGCAGAATACAGGCAGCCAGACATGCGTGCGGAATCAGTCTGAACTGTGATGGGTTTCGGCGTAATCATGAATCGTTCATGTCTCGTTTTCCTTTCACGCCGTTCTGTTTCCTGAACTGGTTAGGTGTCATTCCAGTCATTTTCCTGAACACCCTGTTGAAGTGCGGCACGTCGTTGAATCCGCTTTTGTAGCAGCACTCCGCCACGGTGTATTTCTTTGACATCAGCAGGTCACACGCCTCACGCACTCTTCGTTTTGTGAGATAGCTGATGATGGTTGTGCCGGTATGCCGCTTGAATGTCGAGCAGACAATGCTGCGGTTCATCTTCATGTGCGCGGCAATCATGTCAATGGTGATGTCCTTCGGGAAGTTACAGTTTATGAATGTCTTTATTTTCTTGGCTTTCTCTGCCGGTGACGTGTCTTTCAGATGGTGGCGGGCATATGTGAGGTCTCTGCTTTTCAGTATTGCGGTCAGCAGAAATATCAGTGTGCTCATTCTTTCAGCCTCAGTCTCATCCTCCATCCTTCTTAGGCATGCGCCTATAAATTCACTGTCTTTGTTGCCGAACATGACCGATTGCTCCATGCGTCCGTACCGCTCTGCAAGCACATTATATTCGGGGATGATTCCTGCGAGCCGTTCGGGCAGGTCTGCGGGAAATATTATTGTGATGTTCTCTATGTTGCCCTCGCTGTCGGTGTCGTCTGGATTGAATATCCACTGGTGCGGCATACCGGGAACAATCAGCCATATTTCTCCAGCCTTGAACTTCTCGCGTGTGTCGCCGATGATGCGTTCGCCGCTGCCGGAGATTATGTACGTCATTTCCCATGAGTTCGAGCTGTGCAGCCTTATCTGTTCTGTAGGCTTTATGCGCACATGGTCGTATATGAGTGTCTCGTTTGTGTCTGTGTGTCGCATGACTGCAAATATACGACAAGTATTTTATATGATACGACAAATTTAGCATGAATATTCATTCTACCTTTGTATAAGATAAGCTGCACTCGGCAGTGTAAGAGCAAGCTCTCACTGCACTCGCCTTGCATTATCTTTGTAAAAAAATAAAACAGAAATGAACAGTAGAGATAACATATACCTTGCCTCCAAACCCAGATACGAGATTCTTGACGGACTCCGTGGGGTCGCGGCTTTGCTCATAGTGGCATATCATCTTTTTGAGACTTACAGCACCGGACCTGCCGGTCAGATTATAAACCATGGCTATCTCGCTGTGGATTTCTTCTTCGTTCTTTCAGGTTTTGTCATCGGATATGCCTATGACGACCGCTGGGACAGAATGACTGTATGGAGCTTCTTCAAGCGTCGTGTCATAAGACTGCATCCTATGGTTGTTTACGGTTGCGCCTTCGGTGCGCTTATGTTTTATTTCACGGGATGTCAGGATCAGTTCCCTCTTGTCGACCAGACTCCATGGTGGATGCTGATACTTGTCTTCCTGTGGTGCTGCACCATCGTTCCCATGCCCGCTTCGTGGGACATACGCGGATGGGCGGAGACCAATCCGCTGAACGGACCGGTGTGGTCTTTGCAATGGGAGTATCTTGCCAATATTCTTTATGCGCTTGTCATACGCAGGTTTACAAAACTTTGGCTCACGGTATGTGTGGTGCTTTTCGGTGTGATGACGCTGCTTCTTTGTCTCAATGTAGACTGGCTGGGAGTGTGGGAAAACCGCACGGCTGAGGCTTTCACTGTGATAGGCGGATGGAGTCTGTCGCCGGACCAGCTCCTTATAGGCAGCACCCGACTGCTTTATCCGTTCTTTGCCGGACTGCTTCTCTCTCGCGCAAACAGGCTCATAAAGGTGAGAGGAGGCTTCTGGATGTGCTCGGCACTGATAGCCGCAGTCCTTGTGATGCCGCGTGTGGGAGGTGCGGACAGTTTATGGATGAACGGAGTTTATGAGGCTGTTGTCATATTGCTGCTGTTCCCCTTTATTGTATCCGTGGGAGCGGGAAGCCGCGTTACAGGTCGCTCTTCTGCCGTATGCAGGTTTTTCGGAGAGTTGTCCTATCCGCTTTACATCACCCATTTCCCGCTGGTATATCTTCAGAAGTCGTGGGTTTATTATCATCCCGACGCGCCGCTGTCTGCACATGTGGCTGTGGCTGTGTGTGTTTATGTTATGGCAGTGGCAAATGCATGGGCTGCATACAAGTTGTACGACCTGCCTGTAAGGTCGTGGCTGAAAGCCAGACTCTTCCCCGCCAAGGAAAAGAATCGCCGGTAGTGTGGCGGGCTGTTCGTGTTCAGCCGTCGCACATCGTCGCGCCTTGCATGCCGTTTCATTCATGCCGCTGTCTCGCAATCCGGGCTGACGTGTCTGAAACATTACTTCATGGAAAAGGAATGTGTGCTTTTGCGCCGCTTCCCCACATTGCGCCACGTCTGACGTCTGTGCCATGAGCGTGGCTTTTATGGCGTATAGCAGGGTATGTCTTTTTCTCCCGAACAGGATTATGTATGACTTTTGGAGATGAATACACGTCATTCCGCCATGCTCCTTTTCATGCTTTCGGTTTTTTCTATGTGTCACATATATTGTTATATATAGTATGTTATTTCATTTTATATGCACTTAAACCGTCTGTTTTGAAATGTTTTTTGTATATTTGCATTCAGTGTGAAAGAAACACATTCGGGTTCTTTCATTGTTTTGCATGTATGATGTGCGGCGCACTCTGCTGCATTCTTCATTTAAGATAATATATTTCAGACATGATGAATACACTTAATACAAAAACAACATTTGCAAAAAATGTAGCCTATCCCGGGCTGCTTGTACTTATCATTTTATCGCTGGTGGCGGCTTTTTTCCCTGATACGGTCAACACGGCATTGACAAACATACAGGACAGCGTATACAGACACATGAGCTGGGTCTATATACTTCTGGTGTCGTTTTTTGTCATCTCTCTGCTTGTTCTGACGTTCAGCAAGATGGGGAATATACGTCTTGGGGCAGACAACTCCGAGCCACAGTACTCCTTCTTCTCATGGATATCCATGCTCTTTGCCGCAGGCATGGGCATAGGACTGATGTATTTCGGTGTTGCCGAGCCCATGTCACACTATGTATATCCCGCTCTTCCCGAGATTGCGAACCATGCCAAGGACGCGCAGCTCGCCACATTCTTCCATTGGGGAATACATGCTTGGGCGATATTTGCCGTGATGGGGCTTGTCCTTGCATATTTCTCATTCCGCTATAAACTGCCTCTCAGCATCCGCAGCGGGCTTTATCCCATTCTGGGTGACAGGATACACGGTTGGATAGGCGACGTTGTCGACATCTTCGCGCTGGTAAGCACGTTCTTCGGAATATCCACCTCGATGGGCTTCGGAGTCATGCAGCTCAATGCCGGACTTGTTCATCTGGGCTTGCTGCGCCATTCCGACTTCCTTTTTCAGTGCGCCATCATCATCGTTGTCAGCGCGCTGGCGATAAGCTCTGCCGTTGCCGGAGTGAACAAAGGGGTGAAACGGCTCAGCGAGATAAATATCGGTGCGGCTATAGTAATGCTGCTTTTCGTGCTGTTTCTTGGTCCCACCACGTTTCTCCTGAGCGCTTTCCTTGAGGGAGTTGGCAATTACATAGAGAATTTCGCCACCCTCACGTTCAACACCTTCGCCTTCGAGAAGGCGGGCAGAGGATGGTTCACCAACTGGACTGTGATGTTCTGGGCGTGGTGGATAAGCTGGGCACCGTTCGTGGGTCTGTTCATCGCCCGCATATCAAAGGGGCGTACCATCCGTGAGTATGTGCTGGCGGTGCTGCTGGTGCCGTCATTGTTCATCTTTCTTTGGATGACTGTGTTCGGCAACGGAGCCATCTGGATAGACCGGAATGTTGTGGGCGGAGCGTTGAGCAGGCTCGTGGACAATCCCGACATCCTGCTGTTCTCCTTCTTCGAGAGCTTCCCCATGGCTAAGGCAATTTGCGTGCTGGCTGTAGCGATGATTGCCATTTTCTTTGTCACATCGGCTGATTCGGGCATCCTTGTCATGAATAGCATCTCCACATCCAATCATCCTCACTCGCCCAAATGGCAGAACGTGTTCTGGGGAGCGTTGATGGCAATCATCACGATGGCGCTCATCTATGCCGGCGGACTGAAGTCGCTTCAGACCATGACGCTCATCTCAGCCTTGCCATTCGGCTTGATTATGCTTGTGCTCTGTCTGTGCCTGTTCAAGGCTTTGCGCACCGACGGACTATACAACTCCGCCCACATGCCTTACGGAAGCAGGACATGGAACGGTGAGAACTGGCAGTTGCGCCTGCGGCAGATTGTCACCTTCCATAAGAAAAGCGACATAAAGCGTTTCTTCAGAGACAATGTGGAGCCGGCGTTCAGCGAACTTCAGACTGAGTTCTCGAAGTATGGCATACAGGCAGACATACTCAGAGGCAGGAAAGGACCGCTTTCCATAGAGCTGAACATCCCTCATGAGCGCATACGCAATTTCCGTTATGGCGTCACTACTGAGAAGCAGCGCATATCCGATTATCTCATAGATGAGGACAACACACCCGATGTCGATGACGGTATGCAGTATGTCCCCGTCACCTATTATACCGACGGACGCGCGGGAAATGACATACAGTATCTCAGCAAAGAGGAGATTACGGCAGACGTGCTGCGTGAGTACGACCGTTATATAAGCATCATTGCCGACGAGCGTAACGCCATGGTGTTTGTTGACAAGAAACGATAACATCTTCCGTGCTGCTGCCATCATATGGTTTCCTGCTTTATCTGAATGTGGTATGCCGCATCTTTTTTACCCGAACAGGTTATTAGACATCCCTTCATAACTCATACTGCTGTCAGCCGGATTGTCTTCAGCTTTATTGAATATGTGGCGGGTTACACTGTGAAAAAGCGAAAGACAGGATGGCGGCAGCAGTGCGGAAGAAGGATGAAGGGCTGACGATAAACCTTGGATGTATATTCGGCGTTCTATTGACCGATTGAGGTTTAAAGACAAAACCCGTATGTCTGTCACCGGCATGTGATACTGCTGACGGCAAATCGCCGCTTTTGCATAAATATGCGGATATTGTCATGTGTATGCATATTTATATGTTGTCAACCTTGCGAGAATCGTGTGTTTTCGTTCAAAAGCATTTCCTGTCGGAAATACGCGGATTTTAAGTTGTTCTCGCAATACTCTGATATACAATTGTTTATGCGGTATGGTCGGATTGCCGTGCCTTTTCCGTGTCGCAGGATGGGCTTTGTTGACTTGCGGAAGAGGCTGTTTGGCGGTGCGATATGGTCTTTGTCATGGTGCCGGACGGGCTTTTCGGGAGTGCCGTAAGGTATGTTCGGGCTTTCCGAACGTGCTCCGCCGTTGCTCCGGCGTTGTTTTCCGGTGTGTCCGTAACGTCATTATGGGGGTATGGGGCGGTGTCCGGCGGTTTTCCGTAATCTGTTTCACGAAAAACGGTTGTCAAAATATTTTACTTCCGCACAGTGCATAAATATGCGTTTCCGCCATCTTTTTGCTGACGGTTGAAGCTGCGTCAGCGGTGCGGAAGAGGAATGATGGGGTGGCGGTCAGTTCAGAACGGTTGCTCTGGCGGTATGATGACCTGTTCGGGGCAAGGCGTGCCAATATACGTGCGTGCCCTTCGACGGGCTGTTCGCGGAGCGTCACCGGTGGTTCGTATATGATGTTCAGCCGGTCGGTATATTGCACAAAAAACCTTCGAATGTGCGTTATTTTCTTCTTGATTGTAATATTTTACGTCATTTTGTTGTTAATTTGATTATTTTGCAGAATAAATAATGACGGTTTGTTTGTTCTTTACACAAAAACTGACTACCTTTGCAACCGGACCGTCCGTGAGTCGGCATACCGTCCGGCATGCCGGAGTGGTGAGGCTCACGGATGTGTCTGTCATTTTTATTTTATAGCCGTGCCGTCGCGCCGGAGATTTCCGTGTAGCGCGGCATGTGGCAGGAAGGGAGAACAGATATGAAACACAAGTTGAGAAGCTCAGTATGTACAGAGGGCAGGCGCATGGCGGGAGCCAGGGCACTGTGGGTCGCCGCCGGCATGAGGCGGGAGCAGTTCGGAAAGCCCGTGATAGCTGTGGTGAACTCGTTCACGCAGTTTGTGCCGGGACATACGCATCTGCACGAAATCGGACAGATAGTGAAGAAAGAGATAGAAAGCATGGGCTGCTATGCCGCCGAGTTCAACACCATAGCCATCGACGACGGCATTGCCATGGGACACGACGGTATGCTCTACTCGCTTCCGTCGCGCGACATCATCGCCGACTCCGTGGAGTATATGGTGAACGCGCATAAGGCTGACGCCATGATATGCATATCCAACTGCGACAAGGTGACACCGGGCATGCTCATGGCTGCCATGAGGCTCAACATTCCCACCGTCTTCTGCTCCGGAGGACCGATGGAGGCAGGACGGTGGCGCGGTGAGAACGCCGACCTCATCACTGCCATGGTGAAGGGCGCCGACCCTTCGGTGAGCGACGAGGAGATGAGCCGTATAGAGGAGTGTGCCTGTCCGGGATGCGGAAGCTGCTCGGGCATGTTCACCGCCAACTCCATGAACTCGCTCACGGAGGCGATAGGACTCGCCCTGCCGGGCAACGGCACGGTTCTCGCGACGCATGCCAACCGCGTCAGACTGTTCCGCGACGCTGCCCGTCTCATCGTGAGAAACGCGCTGGCATACTATGAGGACGGCGACGAGGGCGTATTGCCGCGGAGCATCGCCACACGTGCGGCTTTCCTCAACGCCATGACTCTCGACATAGCAATGGGCGGAAGCACCAACACCGTGCTCCATCTGCTTGCCGTGGCAAACGAGGCTGGGGTGGACTTCAGCATGAAAGACATCGACCGTCTAAGCCGTAAGGTGCCCTGCCTTTGCATGCTCGCGCCCAACACTCAGAAGTACAGCGTGCAGGAGTGCAACCGTGCGGGAGGCATACTCGGTATAATGAACGAGCTGGACAAGGGCGGACTGGTCGACGCCTCGGTGAGGCGCGTCGACGGAATGACGCTCGCCGGAGCGATGGCGAAATATGACATCACTCGCGGTGATGCCGATGCTGAGGCTCTGCGCATCTACCGCAGCGCGCCCGGCAGGCGGTTCTCCACCGTCATGGGCAGTCAGGACAGCGAGTGGGAGACGCTCGACACCGACCGCGTCTCAGGATGCATACGCTCTCTGGAGCACGCCTACACCAAGGACGGGGGGCTTGCGGTGCTCTTCGGCAACATCGCGCAGGACGGATGTGTGGTGAAGACTGCCGGCGTGGACCCTTCGCTGTGGAAGTTCAGCGGTCCGGCGCGGGTGTTCGACTCGCAGGAAGAGGCGTGCGACGCCATACTGGGCGGAAAGGTGAGAAAGGGCGACTGCGTGGTCATCACACACGAGGGACCGAAGGGCGGACCGGGCATGCAGGAGATGCTCTATCCCACGTCATACATCAAGAGCATGCATCTCGGCAAGGAATGCGCGCTCATCACCGACGGCAGGTTCTCCGGAGGGACAAGCGGACTGAGCATCGGACACATATCGCCTGAGGCTGCCGCAGGAGGCAACATAGGCAAGATTATGGACGGCGACATCATCGACATCGACATACCTTCGCGCTCCATAAACGTGCGCCTCACCGATGCCGTGCTGCAGGCGCGCCCGCAGAGACCCTTGAGACGCACCCGCGAGGTGAGCCGCGCGCTGAAGGCATACGCACGGAGCGTAAGCTCGGCGGACAAGGGAGGAGTGAGATTGATAGATTAGAAACAATGGGCTGGCGGACGGAAGACGTTTCCATCACACTCCGCGCGGCTCAGTAAAAAGGAATATAAATGTCAAAGGAAATTATAACAGGAGCGGAGGCGCTCATGCGCTCGCTGCAGAACGAGGGGGTGAAAACCATCTTCGGCTATCCCGGCGGAGCCATAATGCCGGTTTTCGACGCTCTTTACGATTATACGGTAGGCGACAGACATACCTTCAACCATGTGCTCGTGCGCCACGAGCAGGGGGCTGCCCATGCCGCGGAGGGATATGCCCGTGTGAGCGGTGAGGTGGGCGTGTGTCTGGTCACGAGCGGTCCCGGCGCCACGAACACTCTCACCGGAGTGGCTGACGCCATGATGGACTCCACTCCCATAGTGGTCATAGCAGGACAGGTGGGCGTAAGCGCGCTCGGCACGGACGCCTTTCAGGAGGTCGACCTCGTGGGCATAGCGCAGCCTATATCCAAATGGAGCTATCAGATAAGACGCCCCGAGGACATTGCGTGGGCTGTCAGTCAGGCGTTCTACATAGCCCGTTCGGGACGTCCCGGACCTGTGGTGCTCGACTTCCCGAAGAACGCGCAGGTGGGAACAACGGAGTGGAAACCGGTCAAGGTGACGTCAGTGCGCAGCTATGAGCCTTACCCCAAGCTCGACGACGGGGCTGTGGCGCGTGCCGCCGCACTCATCAACTCTGCCCGCCGGCCTCTCGCCCTCGTGGGACAGGGCGTCGAGCTGGGCGGCGCGCACAACGAGCTGGTGGAGTTTCTTGAGAAAGCCGACATACCGGCGGCGCGCACGCTGCTCGGACTCTCGGCTTTGCCGTCGGGCCATCCGCTCAATATGGGCATGCTCGGCATGCACGGCAGCTATGCGCCCAACGTCAAGGAGCAGCAGTGCGACGTGCTCATTGCCATCGGAATGAGGTTCAGCGACCGCGTGACGGGGCGTCTCGACACCTATGCCCGACAGGCTAAGATAATACATTTCGACATCGACAACGCCGAGATAGACAAAAACGTGAAGACCGATGTGGCGGTTCTGGGCGACTGCAAGATGTCGCTGCCTGCCGTGACAAGGCTGCTCGAGAAGAACAGTCACCGTGAGTGGATAGACAGTTTCAGCCCGCTCGCCGACGAGGAGGACGCCCGTGTCATACAGCCTGCCATACATCCGCACGACGGTCCGCTGCTTATGGGCGAGGTGGTCAATGCCGTGGCTGAGGCGACAGGCGGCGACGCGGTGCTCGTGAACGATGTGGGGCAGAACCAGATGTTCTCGTGCCGTTACTTCAGATACAACTCCAAGCGGAGCGTCGTCACCAGCGGCGGACTCGGCACTATGGGGTTCGGACTGCCGGCGGCTGTGGGGGCGACGTTCGGAGCGCCTCATCGCACGGTGTGTCTTTTCACAGGCGACGGCGGATTCCAGATGAGCATACAGGAGCTCGGCACCATAATGGAACAGCAGGCACCCGTTAAGATAATACTGCTCAACAACAGTTTTCTGGGCAATGTGCGCCAGTGGCAGTACATGTTTTTCAACAGACGCTACTCCTTCACACACATGCTCAACCCCTCTTACGAGCACGTCTGCCGGGGATATGGCATACCTTACGCCGTCGTTACGGAGCGTGACGCGCTGCACGACGCTGTCGCACGCATGCTCTCGACGCCCGGACCTTACGTGCTCGAGTGCGCCGTGAGGGAGGAGGACAATGTCCTGCCGATGACGCCGCCGGGCTGCAGCGTCGACGAGATGCTCCTTGAAATAAAATAACTATCAACAGGAAGGAAATGGAGAAAAACTTATATACATTGCTTGTTTATTCTGAGAACCTCGCCGGAATACTCAATCAGATAACCTCTGTGTTCACGCGCTGCCAGATAAACATAGAGAGTCTCAACGTGTCAGCGTCGAGCATACGCGACATACACAAGTACACCATCACGGCATGGAGCGACGAGGAGCAGATACAGAAGATAACAAAGCTCATCGAGAAGAAGATAGACGTGGTGAAGGCTGACTTCTACCGCGACGACGAACTGTTCATCCATGAGGTGGGACTCTACAAGATATCCACTCCGAAACTGCTCGACAATCCGGAGATATCGCGCACCATACGGAGGCACGGGGCGCGTATGATGGAGGTGAACCATACTTACAGCACCGTGCAGTATGCCGGACTGACCGAGGATGTCACCGACCTCTATTATTGTCTGAGCAAGTTCGGATGTCTGCTGCAATACAGCCGCTCGGGCAGGATAGCCGTGACAAGGAGCTTCGACGAGCCTGCGGCTGACTATCTTCACAGGCAGAAATACAACGACGACAATGGAAATGAAGAGTAAGATAGGTAATTATGATTTTCTGGTGGAGCCTTTCCACTGCGATTTCTCACACCGTATGTTCCTCGGACATCTGGGAAACAGTCTGCTCAATGCAGCCGACTTCCACTCCAACGACAGGGGATTCGGCATGAACTTCCTCAATCCTTTGCACCGCACATGGGTGCTCTCGCGCCTCGTCATGGAAATGGAACGCATGCCGGAGGCTTACGACACCATCACCGTAAGCACATGGGTGGAGAATGTGAAACGCTGTTTCACAAGCCGCAACTATGCCGTGAGGGACAGCGGCGGACGGCTGTGCGGATATGGAAGGAGCATATGGGCGATGATCGACACCGTGACGCGGCAGCCGGTTTACATAATGGCTGTGCGCGACGGACTCATTGCCGGGTATGTCGACGATGTGACGCCGTGTCCCATAGAGCCGCCCTCGCGCGTGAAAATGGACGATGGGGCTGCTCCGGTGCGTACCGTCGAGACACGCTACAGCGACATTGACGTGAACGGACACTTCAACAGCGTGAAATATATAGAGCATATTCTCGACCTGTGGGACATCGGGTGGTATCGCGGCAACGACATACGCCGCATCGACATTGCCTATGTTGCGGAGGCGTACATGGGCGACCGGCTCAACATTTATCTTGAACAGACCGGTGAAAGTGAGTATTGCGTGCGCGTGACAAGGCTCTCCGGCGACGCGGAAAAGGAGTCGGAGACATGCCGTTGTAAGATTAAATTTGTGAAAAAGTGATAGAATATTTGGCTGATAGCTTATAAATTGCTATATTTGCCACCCCGTTTGATGAAATAATATAATAAACCGTGGCCTTCGGGTTGCATAAAAACAAGTTGAATATATGGCAGAATTGAATTTCGGTGGCGTGTTGGAAACAGTTGTCACCAGCAAAGAGTTTTCATTGGAAAAGGCACGCGAAGTGCTCAAGAACGAGACCATAGCGGTTCTGGGCTATGGCATTCAGGGTCCCGGACAGGCATGCAACCTGCGCGACAACGGATTCAACGTGATTGTGGGGCAGCGTCAGGGCAAGACATACGATAAGGCTGTGGAGGACGGATGGGTACCCGGTAAAACGCTGTTCTCCATAGAGGAGGCTGCCGACAAGGGTACGATAATATGCATGCTTCTGTCTGACGCCGGACAGATAGCCGTATGGCCTAAGGTGAAACCTTATATCACGGCTGGCAAGACTCTTTATTATTCGCACGGATTCGCCATCACGTGGAACGACCGCACGGGCGTTGTGCCGCCTGATGATGTCGATGTGATGATGGTTGCGCCAAAAGGCTCGGGCACGTCGCTGCGCTCGATGTTCCTCGAGGGACGCGGACTGAACTGCTCGTATGCCGTATATCAGGATGCGTCGGGCAGGGCTGAGGACAAGGCTATAGCCTTCGGCATAGGCATAGGCGCGGGCTATCTGTTCAAGACAACGTTCCAGCGCGAGGCTACAAGCGACCTTACCGGTGAGCGCGGATCGCTCATGGGTGCCATCGAAGGACTGCTCGAGGCGCAGTATGAGGTGCTGCGCGAGCACGGACATTCACCGTCGGAGGCTTTCAACGAGACAGTGGAGGAACTCACCCAGAGCCTCATGCCGCTCTTCGCGGCTAAGGGAATGGACTGGATGTACGCCAATTGCTCCACCACAGCACAACGTGGCGCGCTCGACTGGGCACCCCGTTTCCGCGACGCTATAAAGCCTGTCATGGAGTGGCTTTATCTTTCCGTGAAGACAGGCAACGAGGCGCAGATCTCCATCGACAGCAACTCGCAGCCCGACTATCGTGAGAAACTCAACGCCGAACTGAAGGCTATGCGTGAGAAGGAAATGTGGCGTGCTGCCGAAACTGTGCGTAAGCTCCGTCCTGAGAACGAGGAGCTCTGAGCATAAGACTGCTCATTCTACAATCCGTCACAACCATGCCTTCGTGAAGAACAGGCTTGGTTGTGACGCTTTTTTTATTTCATATTCATGCCATGAATGCCATACCGCGCCTCATTTCAGGTGCTTTCCCCGCCCGCCATCGTGCCACCCACCCTGTAGAGACGCAAAATCTTGCGTCTCCCGACCACTCCATACCAATACATAATCACAACATCATCCTGCCCGTCAGTGCTTTTCCATCTCGCGGAACGCACGGTTCCACGCCATGAATCTCCTTTTTCTGATGAGCCGTCTTAGGCTTTACATCATGCCATATATATTATTACATCATACCATATATATTATTACATCATGCTATATATATAATATGGTGTGAACGGCGCGCATATTTCATATGTTGTTCTTGCATTTATGCTGGCGCGGATTTATATGAACGATTTTCGTGTATAATCTGTAATAAGATGGCTTAATTTTGAGTTTTCATGTGTCGGATGCCTTTAAAAAAAGGAGATGAAGTACGTTTGGTTTGTATTTTTCCGATTTTTTGTTGTATATTTGTACTATTATTTTAAAGGAGGGAAACATTTTAAGCGTGGTGATATGCTACATTCGCCGCGCTCCTCCGCCTGATGTAAGCAAACCATAAATAGAAAAGGGAAAACCCTTGAACCGTGTATGGAAAGACAAAAGAGATACTCCAAGACAATCATAGGCATGTGCATGACGCTTCTCGGAATGCTGTCGTGCGGACATGCCGGACAGACCGGTGTGACAGCGGAGAGAGAACGCATAGACACACTGCTCATATCGCGTTTTGATTCTGTATATACCAATCCTGACCTGATGGAGAAACGGTTCCGTGAGGCACAGAAAGGACTGACCGACAGCATGTCGTATTACAGGCTGGAACTGTTTGCCGGATACTGCCGCCACCTTATGGGAAATACCCCGGATGCTGTCGGCATCAACCGCAAGGTGATGGCTTATGCCCGTTCGCACGAGGGGTGTGAGGCTCTGGAAGCCATGTGCTGGAATCATCGTCGCGCGCTGTTGCTGGGCATGAACATGCGCGACTCGTCCATAGCATGCCTTCATCACGCCTACGACGCGCTCTACCGCACCTCCGACCGGCGCGAGCTTGAGAACATCTGCATAAACCTTGCGGACGAGTACAGACAGAAAGGCGACTGGGACAGTGCGGCACGTTACTACCGCAAAGCATTGTGGGTGGCTGACTCACTGGGCTCGGAGAAGGTGAGGTTCAGCATATATGTCGGTCTGGCACAGGTGTATGCGGACATGCATAACTTCTCTCAGGCACATCATTATTTCGACATGGCGGAGCGCAATCCGGAGGAAAGGCTGGAGTATGAGGAGTATTATTTCCTTAACTCCAAGGGCAACTGCTACTACTTCGAGGAACGTTACACAGAGGCTCTGGAGTGCTTCATGAAGGCATACGGCATAGTCAGGAAGTTCAGCCAGCCGTCGCTCGACGCGCTTACGGAGGCCAACATCGGTGAGATATACACTCTGCTGGGACGTTACGACTCCGCTCACTTCTATCTGGACAAGTCGTATGCGCATTTCGCTCAGGCTCCGCAGGCAAACGAGGACGCCATGTTCTATCTCAACAGCCTGCAGGCTGCGCTCGCACTCAACGAACACAGGCTCGACGAGGCGGGCAGGTATCTGTCCAAGCCTTACAATCCCGACCGGGTGGGACCTTCTTACATGTATCTTCACAACAAGCGTCTGATGGAGTATTACGAGCGTCAGGGCGACTGGCGCAAGGCTTACATGTACAGGGAAATGGTGGAGAAATACAACGACTCGATACGCAACGAGCGACACATGAACAGCATCGCGGAGATAGACTACCGCTACCGGCAGGACACTACGCTCCTGAAGCGCGACATACTCATAGCCGGAAAGAACGTGCAGCTATCCGAACAGCACACCACCATCGTCTTCATCGTCGCCCTGCTCCTCATTGTCGTGCTCGGGGCGGTGCTGGTGTTCGTATACGTGCGGCGCAAGAACGAGCGCATATATGCCCGTCAGCTCGCTCTGGTTACAAGGCTTCGCATGGACAATGTGAAGAACCGCATATCACCGCATTTCACGCTCAACGTGCTCAACGCCATCATGCCGGCTATGAGGCAGTATGAGGAACTGTCGCATAAGATGCAGCTCTTCGTGAAGGTGTTGCGCTCAAACCTGCTCGCATCAGACAAGATGGCGATGACACTTGCCGAGGAGATGGAGGTTGTTAAGGACTTCGTGAGTCTCCGCGAGCAGACCAATCCGGTGACGCCGCATGTCTCTTGGCATGTGGACGAGACTGTGGACACGGGCATCCTCGTGCCCACTATGTGCATACAGATTCCCGTTGAGAACGCCTTGAAGTACGCCTTCGACGGCATGGAAGGCTGTGGGGAGATAACGGTGAGCATCGACGGCAGGGACAGGGGAGCGCTTGTGAGCATCCGCGACAACGGATGCGGATACAATCCCGGCGCGCACAGCAACTCGGAACGCGGCACTGGAAACGGTCTGAAGATGCTCTACCGCACGGTGGAAATGCTCAACGCGAGAAACACCGTGAAGATGCGGTTCGACATACGCAACCTTTCGGATGCGGGAGAGCGTGGCACTCTCGTCACAATATACATACCTTATAGCTATCAGTTCAACCTATAACACATAAAAAGACCTATGAACAATAAAGTGATGTCAGCCGTCATCATCGATGACGAACCAGGAGCCATACGTGCCTTGGAGGCTGACCTGCTGGCTTACGACGACATTGTCGTTGCCGACACACAGACAAGTGTCGGGAAGGCGAGGCGCAGCATAATGCGCCATCAGCCCGATATTATTTTCGTTGACGTGGAGATGCCGGGCACGAGCGGCATAGAGCTGATGAAGGAGATGAGACCTCTCATGGGCAGCAACATGCACGTGGTGTTCTACACGGCATACGACAAGTACCTTATCGACGCGCTGCGCGCCTCGGCGTTCGACTATCTTCTCAAACCATATACCACCGAAGAGCTGCGCGCCATAATAGAGCGTGTGAGGGACGACAGGCGCAGCGGCAGAGGTGTGCCGCAACCGCAGACACCCGACGTTGTCTCTGGCGACCGCTTCGCCGTGCAGACCGTAGACCGTCTCATGCTGCTCCGGCGTCGCGAGATTCTCTTTTTCCGCTATGACGAGAGCCGTTGCTGGGTCATTGTGCTTACCAGCATGGAGGAGCACCGTCTGCGCCGCACCACCAAGGCTAAGGAAATACTCGCTATGAGCAGTACGTTTGTGAAGGTGAGCTCCAACTGTATTCTCAACATCGACTACCTCGCATCGGTGGAGTACACCACGCTCAGGTGTGTGCTCTTCCCGCCGTTCAACAATCTGGAGATAATGGCGAGCCGACGCCACTATTCGGAGATAAAGGAGGCTTTGAAACTGCTGTGAACTGCCGGTGCGGCTCTTCGGCGGCACAGTGCGGCAGGCTGTATGGCTTATGACTATTGTGTGCGTTAATCCTTGATTATTTTCCTGGTGTTTTTTAATTACCGCATAGTCACGTTTTTCTCCCGTTCGGGCACGGTTGGAGCGCGTACGGTGCACGCCCGCTCCGACCGTGGTTGCATTTTTTCTTTTGTTTTCCTAACTTTGCGCATACAGATGCCGTGCGTCTCACGTGACTCCACCGTTTCTCCGAAGCGGCTGCGCAGGCATGTATGGAGCGCGTAACGGCATCCTGTATGCGGACATACGCAGAGACGGTATTCTCATCCGCCTCTTATGGCGAGACTTTCCTGATATGGAATGTCTGACGTCACTGTCGGCTTGCATTCACTATGGAAAAATAAAAACTCGTGCAGGCAGAGGTGATACTCGGGCATTCCTTTTTCATGTTGCCCGTGTTGTCGGGCTGTCATATGTCCGTCAGCAGATTGTAGGGACAATATAAAACGATTATAATATGAACGATTTCAAGATTCTGGTCTCAACTGTTCTTACGGCATTCGCCGCTTTCATGCCTGCCGTGGCACAGGATAAGATCATCACGAAGGACGGTGACGTGCTCCAAGGATGGAATGTGGAAGTGAGCGACAAGTATGTTTTCTACAACACGGAGAATAAGACCGATGCCGACATCAAGCGCATGGAGAAGGACAAGGTGCTGATGGTGAAGCGTCAGGACGGCTCCACGTTGAACCTGTATGAGGACGCGCAGCCGGCGGAAAAGCAGGCTCCGGCGGCTGCCGAACCGACGGGACAGGGTCCGGTGATGGTGAAGGTGACGGATCTGGACGATGCCGCGAGGAAAGCCAATGAGGAGGCATTGGCTCAGGTGAATGCGGAGATAACTTATCAGCCGGAAGAAGGTGAGGAGGATAAGGATGCTAAATGGGCATTGCTGAGTTGGGGTGTGAAAGACGGTTCTGTGCTGGATGACGGTAACATAAGGATAAGTTTTGTACGCGGAACAATGTATTCACTTAAGAACAAACCGGATGTATTTAATCCTATTGGAGAAACTTTTGCGTATGGATTACAAGGTCCCGCTATATCGGTACGGATTGAAAACAAGTCAGACCGCACGGTATATGTAGACCTCGGCAATAGTTTCTTCGTACGAATGGGTAAGTCTATTTGTTATTATGTGCCTTCTTCCACTACATCAACTTCATCTTCTTCGTCTGGCGCAGGTGTGAATCTCGGTAGCGTAGCCAATGCCTTGGGTATAGGTGGAACGGTAGGTCAGCTTGCCGGAGGAGTGAATGTGGGAGGCGGCAGCACAAACGGTGGCAGCACAACAACTTATGCACAGCGTATTATATCCATACCTCCAAAGGCAAATTATGACCTTAGTGCGATATATATGTTTGGAAGTGAAACTGCTTATAATATGCTTCCAGGATTATCTTATTACGGTAATAATATAGGAGCTTTTTCCACAACAGGTTTGAGAATGTATTACAAAAAAGATGAGCTAAAGCCTGGTAGTTGTTATAAATATGCGGCGGACAGCTCTCCGATTAATATGTCTGCCATAATAGCTTATTCCTTTTCTGAGAGCTGCACAAGCGAACGTGTTATGTCAGCAAACTTGTATCTGAAAGATGTGATGGGCGTTGATTATAGTAATTTGACAGGAAAAATAAAGGGCAATTTGGACATTCCGTCGAACGTTATATGGGTTGCAGCGAAAGCTAAAGACTCTAAGGACGGCGGATTCCAGTTCCCGAAATAATCTGTACAAAACCGTACGGTGATGTCCATTATTCCGTTTATATAGGTCTGGAGCATAATAAGTCTTGGCTCAACAGCCTTCATCACCGGCTGTTCCAGTATCAGCTCAACAGTCTGTGGTGATGTTTCGGGTTGTGAGATGCCGGGAGTCAGTCGGCGGAAGACATGATAAATAATTATTTGTAGATAGTTTGCTTTGTTTTTTCATTGCTGTTCTATTTTTCATAACGGCAGTAAAAAACGGTCCGGCACCGGTTCCCGGTTGCCGGACTTTTATATATCGCATAGTCTATGGCGGCATGTCCATGGTGCTTTCAACGCCCGGTTGGTGTATATCTGTTCCCGTCCCTGTTATGGATAAAATCAAATTAATATTGTTTGTTTCCCTCAGTAGAGACGCAAAATCTTGCGTCTCCCGATTAAAAACCGCATTGAAGGATAACACGCAACAGTGTCCGCACCTTGCAATGGATTAATCGTGAGACGCAAGATTTTGCGTCTCTACAGGCTGGCGCCATCGTTTTATGTATCTGTAAAATCATATATATAATACTCGTGCCCCAAAAGTAGAGACGCAAAATCTTGCGTCTCCCGTCCTACCCACACCAGTGTATGATATCAATATCCTCCCCTCCGTCATCGCAGTTCTCCCTCGTGAGACGCAAGATTTTGCGTCTCTACAGGCTGGCGCCATCGTTTTTATGTATCGGTAAATCATATATATAATACTCTCGCCCCTAAAGTAGAGACGCAAAATTTTGCGTCTCCCGTCCAGCCCAT